>Ga0137307_100695_pt1 | contig 39421 bp, 37 predicted proteins | sample NAcewD2O_March_2_FD_97180 | JGI IMG/M metagenome (GOLD analysis project Ga0137307, IMG submission 97180) | Mouse cecal microbial communities from Vienna, Austria - N-Acetylglucosamine amended D2O_March | ecosystem: Host-associated > Mammals > Digestive system > Large intestine > Cecum | place... | reverse complement strand
TTTAAAACCGATTGCCATTATCTGACGGAATGCGTATGATTTTGGAAATAATGGCGCACAGATGACGGATACGCTTGAGCAGATACAGACTAGAGATGAACTATGGGAGCTTGCGTAGTCGGTTTTGGCGATGGAAAAAGGCGATGCGCCACGCTTGACGATATCACAATGCTTTCTCTTGAATAAAAGGCGAGAATGGAGACAAATTGATATGAAAGAGCTTACGATTGACGCTACAATAGAGAATATTGCTACCGTTACCGCTTTTATAGACGAGCAGCTTGAGCATCGAGATTGCCCGATGAAAACAAAGAGGCAGGTTCATATAGCGATAGACGAACTATTCGGCAATATCGCATACTATGCCTATCATCCTGAGAAGGGCATAGTGACCGTTCGTGCTGAAGTTACAGACAATCCCCTTGCGGTGGTGATAACATTTATCGACAATGGCACTCCATATGACCCGCTTGCAAAAGCTGATCCCGACATCACACTCTCTGTGGAGGAACGTGATGTCGGTGGGCTGGGCATTTATATGGTGAAAAAGACAATGGATGACATTTCATATGAATACAGGAACGGACAAAATATTCTCCGGATAAAAAAGAAGTTTTAGGAATTATCAGTAAATGGGGTAGTGCAAAATAGTTTGTGTCTTTGGAAAGAAATACCTCTTTTTTGGTAAGAATCAAGATCTGGCAATTCTTATCAAAAAGGAGGATTTTTTATGCCAGCAACAAAACAGCAGATTCGACAGATCATTGCAGATAACAACTTAGGCAGCGTAGCTGATGTCTACAGCCTGCTTAGGGAGAGTTTCAAAGATATCCTTCAGGAGTTCATGGAAGCAGGATTGGATGCCTCTCTCGGTTATGAAAAGAACCAGAAAGGTATCTCCGGGATAGAGGAAAAAGTGATATCCCTCTATGCAAGAGGCATGAGCACAAGGGACATCCACGACCAGATCCAGGAACTGTACGGCATGGAGCTGTCAGCGGAAATGGTACGGGCGTATCTTAAACCGTGCGGCATATATCGTGAATGAAACATCTGCTCTCTCAGAGCTGGAAAAGATCAAGGAAAAATGGGGGAGCGGCTTACCCAGTATCTGTAAAAGGAAAGGCTGGAAACGCCACACTTTTTTTCACGTAGAAACTTGCACAGCGTAACCAATATTTGAAAAAACTGGAGGAAGACAGAAAGCTGGTTATGAAATATATTCAGGACGGTCAACTGGATATCAGCCGGATTGACGACTGCATTTCAGTGGATACAAGGGAGACTTTTCTGCGCTGGATCGCACAGGCGAATCTGACGGTTTCCAAAAGTAGACGTACCGAGTATGGACAGGCTTTTCGTTTAATAAAACAGGAAGGGAGCCACACTCTGAAATGTGAGGATGGGAAACTGGTGATGCCTAAATATATATTTCAGTTTGAGGATTAGGAAAAATGGAAGCGGTAAGGGCATTAATAGAGAATTGTTGGATTGACAAAAAGAAAAATAAAGAATTATATGTGAAGGTCCGCAGAGAACTGACGAAATATCAGAAATTTTTCGGGAACAGTTGGGCTGGACGGTAATCAATAACGAACAGATATTGAAGGTGGAGAAAATACCTGCCCGTGCGGAAGGCTATATGGGCATTACAGATTTTACGGAGAGCAGGGATTACTGTCTTTTTTGCGCTGTCTTAATATTCCTGGAAGATAAGGAAGAACAGGAGCAATTTTTGTTATCTGAATTGGTAGATATGCTGGAGCTGCAGCTAAAAGATGTGATGGATGTAGACTGGACGTCTTTTACACAGAGGAAGTCTCTTGTAAGAGTGCTGCAGTTTTGCGAGAACATGAGGCTGTTAGAAGCATATGAAGGCAGCAGCGATAATGTGGGCAGCAGCATTGGACAGGAAATCTTATATGAGAACACAGGGCTTTCCAGATATATGGCGGTAAATTTTGCATATAGCATAGCTGGTTTCCAGTCATGGGAAGACTTTGAAAAGCAGCAGAATCAGGAAGGCGAAGCGGACAGGGGGCACTACAGGATTAATCGTGTATACAGGCAGATCGCTGCGGCCCCGGCCCTTTACTGGAACCAGTCTGATAACCCGGACAGTATCTATTTAAAAAACCAGAGGCAGTGGATACAGAAAAATTTCAGTGAATATTTGGGAGGACAGCTTCATATCCACAAAAACGCTGCCTTTCTGGTGATGGATGAAGGGGAATCCTTTGGAGAAATGCATCCAAGAGAGGCTATGCTTCCGGAGCTTGTTTTACTTTTGTGCGGACGGATCAGGGAAAAAGCAGACGAGGGTATTTGGAAAGAGCGGTATGACGGGTGCATTGTGGTTTCAACAAAAGAGTTTCAGAAAGAAATTTACCATTGCCGCGATAAGTACAGGCTGGCATGGAGCAAGGAATACAGAGAGATGGAAGACGCAAAACTGTTGACAGCGGTTATCTCTTATATGAAATCATGGATGATGATTGGCGAGTGTGGCGAAGAACTTGTCATCTATCCGGCGGCAGGAAAAATGATCGGGAGTTATCCGGCGGAGTTTGATGTAAAGGAGAAGAATGGATGAGCGAGCGTTGGCATATGAACCGAATAGGATTTGTGAATTTCTGGCTGTACGATGATGAAGTATTTTCTTTTGCAGACGGTAAATTGCTTCTCCGCGGGCAGAATGGTTCAGGAAAATCAATCACAACACAAAGTTTTATTCCTTTTATACTGGATGGAGACAGGACTCCCAGCCGGCTGGACCCTTTTGGCTCCAATGACAGGAGAATGGAATACTATTTTTTGAATGACGGGGAGAAGGAGGAAGCCACCGGCTATCTGTACTTGGAGTTTAAGAAGGGGAACCGCTATCGAACAATTGGAATCGGTCAACAGGCTCAAAAGGGGAAAGCTATGGGCTTCTGGGGGTTTGTGGTATTGGATGGGAGGAGAATCGGAATGATTTTAATCTGTATCGGGAAGTGGGAAATACAAAGATTGCATATACGAAGCAGGAGATGAAAAAGGTACTGGGAGAAAATAATCTGTTTACGGAAACACAGAAAGATTATATGCATTTTGTAAATAAACATATATTCGGGTTCCCGAGGCTGGAACAGTACGAACAGTTTATACGGCTGCTCATAAAGGTCCGGGATCCCAAGCTTTCCAAGGAATTTACACCGAAAAAAGTATATGAGATACTGAACGATTCTTTGCAGACTCTGTCCGATGAGGATTTGCGCGCTATGGTGGACGCTGCCAGGGGAAAACTGGAAGCGGAAATGGAGGAATTAAAGGAAACTAAGGAAAAACTGGAGAAATCTTACAAAAGAGCAGGGGAACTCAAAGCGGAAAAAAGTCTGCTGGAACGGGAGAAGGAGGCTGTCGGGACAATAGATTTAGAGGAGGCGGATGAAAAATTAAGACAATGCCGAAACCGACAGGAAGATGCCAGGAAGGAATTTGCCATGTATTGCCAAAGCATTGAGAACCACAGAAATGCAATACGGGAGTATGATGCTGCGGCGCGTGGGATCCAGAAAAATATTGATGCTTATCAGATGGAGATAGAGCAGCTTGTGCATGAGATGGATGAACTTCAGGAGCTTATCTGCTTTTCCGGGCATGGACAAATTTTAAGCTTGTGGAAGAATTCCGATGGTTATGACGAATGTAAGAAAATCAGAAGTGAAATTGAAAAACTAAGCAAAAATGTGGAAGCGGCATTGGAGGAACTGAAAAAATTCAAAGAAATACAGATACAATGGGACAGGTTGTCAGAAGAGTGCAGCAGCTTGGAGGAAAAGAAAGCGCAGGCATGGCGGCAGGTAAATGATGCGGAGACGATGGAAGAGGCGCTACGGGATGACCTGATTGAGGCATACTATGGTCTGGAGCAGCATAACCAGGAATTTTATCTGTCCAAAAAGGAACTGGGACAGATGGCAGTCTATATCCAGAAATACCAGGGAATGCCGGATTATGGGAGTATACGCAATCACATCGGAAACATATGGGAGATGAAAAACCAGAAGCTGGGAAGCGGGCTTTCCGCCTTGGAAGTACGGAAAGAAAAACTGGCGGAGTCTTTGAGAGTCTGCAGGGAAGAATTGAAGGAATTAGAAAAAGTACCGGAGATAACGCCTGTGCGCAGGGAAATCCTGTGCAGGACGAGGAAGAAGCTGACAGAGAATCATATTTCCTTTCTGCCTTTTTATGAGGCCGTGGATTTTACAGAGCATGCTTCTGTGCAAGACCGGGATTTGCTGGAATGCCAGTTGGAGGATGCGGGACTTTTAGATGCCCTGGTGGTGGTGCAGAAGGACTATACGCGGGCAATGAAGGTTTTAGGAGAATGGTCAGATAAGATTCTCTGCTTAGAAGATTCCGGGAAAATGAGATACTGTAAACTGACAGCGGCTGCCGGAGACATGGAGCTGCGGAAGATGGTCGAGCAGATCTTGTCCAATATCGGGGAGGAAGACGATTGCCGGATTGTGTTAAGGTCCGACGGTTATTTCAGGCATGGCGCCTTGGAAGGGTACAGCAGGCCTGAAACGGAAGCTTGTTATATTGGGGAATCCATACGAAGGGAGAAGAAGAAGGAACAAATTAGAAAAAAAACGGAAGAATTGCAGCTTTTGCAGCAGGAATTGGAAACATCGGAGCAGGAAATCAGCGGAGTGAAGAAAAGAATTGGGATCTTGCAGGAAGAATTTCACGGATTGCCCGTATTTGACGAGCTGGACGAGGCAATCGCGATGAAGAAAGACCTAAACTGGACATTTGAAAAGTGCAGTGAGGAATGCAGGAAGAAACAGAAAGAAAAAGAAAGCTGTGAAATCCTAAAAAAGCAGTCCGCACAACGAATCATAACCAGATGCCGGGAGCTGCCCTATGAAAGAAACATTGAGAGTTATGAGGAGATACTGGGAGCGCTCCATGAGTATGCGTATCAATTAGAATCCTTTCAGATAGCTGGAATGCGTTTTTTGCCCGAGGAAGCCAGTAAAGATATGCACAAACAGTTGATCGAGAAAGAGGAGAATGCAATTGATATAGAAGATCTCCATAAAAAAAGGGCAGAGCAGGAAATACAGGCGCAGAAGCTACAGATAGAGAAACTGGAAGAATTCCTGAATGCACCTGAGAATAAAGAGAGGGCGGAGCGGTTGAAACTGATCCGGGATGAGCTGGATTCAAAGGGTAAGGAAGAAACGGAATTAGGTAAAAAACAGGCAGTATGGGAAGAAGCTGTGAAAAGACTGGAGCCGGGTATTGAGGCACAGAAAAATAGTATAACGGAAAAAGTGGAGAAGGAAGCCCAACTCAGGAAATATTTTGATGAAGAATTATCCCTGGGGCTTGTATTTGCCAGAGAAACCAAAACAATACCGGAAGCAGCGGAACAGGCAAAAACGATAATCAGGGAAACTGACAGAAATAAGTCCGTAACGGAGATTGTGTCGAATATGGACAGGATTTTTCATGCCCATATCGGAAATCTGGTAATTTACGGAACATTTATGGAAGATTGTTTCGCAGAAGAGACAACAGATGCGATGGTGTTGCGCAAACGTCATAGGATTGTTTCTTATATGCAGGGGCGGAAGCTGTATTTTGAAGAATTTTATCAGGTGATCAAAGAGAGGATAGATGAAACCGAACTGTTGATCCGCCAGAAGGACAGAGAGCTGTTTGAAAATATCCTGTCGGATACGCTCAGCAGAAAGTTAAATGTCCGTATTGCAGAAAGCAGGAAATGGATTCAGGATATGTCTTCCCTTATGCGAAAGATGGATACTTCCATGTCGCTGACCTTTTTGCTGGACTGGAGATCGAAGACCGCAGATGGAGAGGGGATACTGGATACCGCAGAGCTAGAGAAGATGCTAAACCGTGACAGGGAATTGATGACTGCGGAAGATATCGAAAAAATATCCGCACATTTCAGGAATAAGATTTATACGGTAAAGCAGATAGCGGAGGAAAACGGCGAAGTCTTAAGTTATTCGGATTTGGTGAGAGAAGCGCTGGACTACCGGAAGTGGTTTGAATTTAAAATGTTTTACTACCGGAATAATGATAATAAAAAAGAATTGACCAACGGAGCTTTTAAACGTTTCAGCGGAGGGGAAAAGGCAATGGCCATGTATGTTCCGCTGTTTGCGGCAGTGAATGCGCAATATAAAAAGGCAGAGCAGGATGATTTGCCGAGAATGATTGCGCTGGACGAAGCTTTTGCAGGTGTGGATGACAAAAATATCAGCAGCATGTTTGATCTGGTAAGAAAATTTGATTTTGACTATATTATGAATTTGCAGGTATTGTGGGGATGCTATGCGGCCGTACCCTTCCTGCGGATCGCAGAATTGCTTCGGCCGGCTAATTCACAGGTGGTTACGGTTATTTATTATTTATGGAACGGAAAACAGAGAATCATTGAGGAACAGTGAAGTGGAAGAAAAAAATTTAGAGGAATGCGCTCTTTATTTCAGGAATCATAAAGCATATATCCGTATGTTTATGGAGATGAAGAAAAAATACATAAAATATGGGAAGCTTTCAGGAAAAATTTTTCTTAATCATTTATCTGAGGCGGAATGTATCGCGTTGGGTAAAGTTTTTGGGAGAAGTCTGCTGCCTGATGATTTTGAATTTTCCATTGCCCAGCTACAGGCGGCACTGGATGAGACGAAGTATTGTGGCGTCGAAGTGGCGGCTCTTGTAGAAAAATATTTTAATGAAAAAATACTGTCAAACAGCCAGAGGAGAGAAGAAAAGACGGAGTTAAACAAACGGTTTTGGGAAGAAGTGCTGCATGAGGCGGGAAGCCGGTTTGGAAAGGACGCCGGGGGAACTCTATGGCTCAATGAAGTGCGGGAACAGCGAAAATACGGTTACCAGTTGATTATGAGGGAAAGGGAAAAATCAAGGGATGATATAAAGAAAGTGATTATGGAAGTGTGCAGTGCATTGACATACTTGTCCCAAGGGTAGGGGAATGGAAAGGAATATGTCAGGCTGGCTGTGCTGGGGGCAGAAATCACAAAGAATCCCCATTCTTTTGACAGGCAGAATGTAGCAGGACGTTTGCTGATCAGCGCTTTAAGCTTTACCTATAAGACAGAGGAACCAAAAGCACAGGAGGATGTTTTAGCCCTGTATTATGCGGCAGGGATTATGCCTGACGATATCTCCAGCTATACCACGTGTTATGGAATCCATTTCTACGAAGGTGACAGGGAACATGAAGCTTACCGATTTTTTATTAGAAAGGGTGAAAAATATGTCCTGACGCTTTCCAATCTAAGCAGACTGACAAGGGCGGACAGCTGTAGGAAGAAAGTTTTCATTATAGAAAACCAGATGGTCTTTTCACAAGTGTGCGAAGAAATGGGAGGAGAAGAATATCCGATTTTGTGTACTTCCGGACAGTTAAGAACAGCTTCTTTATTTTTAATAGATTTACTGCTAAAGTCTGGATGCAAATTATATTACTGCGGTGATATAGACCCGGAAGGGATTGAGATAGCGGATCGAGTGATTGAAAGAGGATCCGGGCAGAGTTTTTCATGGAGAATGACGGCAGAGGACTATTACAGGTCAATATCGAATGAGATGCTCACAGAAAAACGTTTGACCCGGTTGGATAAGATTACGAATGCCCAATTGCGGGAAATTGTGCAGCTTTTGAAAACAGAAAAAAGAGCAGGGTATCAAGAGCATTTAATTGATTTAATGGTGGAAGATATTAAGGCAGAAAAATAGGATAACGAAGATAATTATTTTATCATAAAAAACTGGATGGAGTATCAGTCGAATGTTCTTAATGCGCCGGAACAGATAAAATTGATTGAGGAAAAGTGATATACAAATATGACGTTTAAATAATATTTAGCTTGGAGAGGGTTAATGGAAAGAGCAACTAAATTATATTGAAAAAACGGAAGTTAAGCTGCTCTTTTTGAAATGTCTAGAATTAGGACATAAAAATTACAGAAGAAAAACTGTAAAGCAAGATTTCAAACCGGATTTTATTTTTATAGGTGCTAAGAAGACCATGATTGTGATGAATTAATCACTCAGAACCATTTTTATCAATAGCTAATGGCTTTAATTTCCTGTAATGATGTAACGAAGGTGGGCTGAGGAACCCTTTGCGTGAGGAGCAGTCTGCCGGGGTGATAAAACATGATTTTCGCTATTTGGAATTTTCTGCTAAAAATGATGGTGCAATAGGTGATTTATGGTAAAATAAATAATAGCATAAGACTGATTATTATATTTATAAAATGAAATAATACAACAGGCATAGATTCATCGTGTAAAAAAATGATGGAAAGGGGAAACGAAAGATAAAATGGGTAGCAACATTGAATGTGAAAAAGTTAGAAATATTATTATTTGTGAAACGGACAAGAATAAAAAAGGAGCTCTCTTTAACCGATTGGCTTATGATGTTTTCCATGCACTTGGATTTGGAGAGCCGCGGTTTAATATACCGAAATCTGGAAGAGAAATTGACCTTATATTACAACATCGCACGGAAAATCGTAGAGTGCAAAGCTCATGCAGAGAAAGTGGGTGGAGCAGATGTAAACAAGTTCATAGGGGCGTTAGATGTAGAAAGGGGAAAATATGAACAAGATGGCATAAGTGTTGTTGGATATTTTTTATCCCAATCCGGTTTTAAGGGATCGGTTTATGATCAGGAGGAAGAGAGGGTTAAGTAAGTTATTGTGGAAATGAACGAAAAGAATTTTATCTTCCTTTGGATAGCAATGAAATCATAAAGTATTATAATATTTTTATCCAAGTTGGGGTGACTGGAATTGAAAATGGGCAGGAAGAAGATTATATGAGTCTTGATTTGGTTGCAGAAATTTCTTCGCCAGATGATGATATTGAGTTTGAAATTTTATCTCATGGAGTAATGTAGTCTAGAGTATGCGATAAATTTTCAAATTCTTCTTTTGTGATACCGCAGCTTTCTGGAAAATGATGTTGTTCCCACCATAAAGAATCGGGTAACTCTCGAAAATAAAGAGGAACCGTTTGCAAATCGCATTTTTCATACGTGTATGCAAGCTTCAAAATGGGATAGAAGTCATGTTCAAGCATTGGATTGTGCGGGTTGTAACTGTTTCCCAAAATATGACATGCCACAGCATATGCGGCATCTGGTTCTTTTCGCATTCACGACATAAATAGTTATCAAGCACTCAGTTAAGTTAATTGAAATGGAAGATGAGGCCTGGGCAGGTTATCACCCGGAAATTTTATCTCATCTATGTATTTTGCAAAATTGAAGTAAAATGGCGTCTGCGTCCGAATCAGGCACATTTTCTTTAAAATATTTTGTAAATGAAAGCAGAAAGCTATTCGCCTGCTTTTTCAGCCCTTTTTTACGCAGACTCCAATACTTTTGTATCTTTGTGATAAACTGCTCATAATCCATGTCCAGGCTCTTCTCTATAATACTCATTATCAATTGTTCCGGTAACTTGGATTTATTGCATGAAACGTATCTTCCTAATGGCGGTACGGTTATGCAGCCGGTTCTTATCATGATGTTTGCCGGACTTTATCATGCGTATAAACAATGTTCCGCTAGAGGGATGCTTTCACTTGCTTTTCAATTTCTGCATAATTGGTTTATTGGCAATAAGTTTATGTTTTGCTCTTGCAAAAGCCCGAATCAATCGTTTTCTTGCTTATACGAATCTGTGTGTGCTTTGTTACATACTAGTTCCTATAAAGTTTCATGACGGAATCATTGATTCCGGTGAATTATTAAGCGGCTGTCTTTCCAGGCGTTCCGGCATCATAGATTCCCATGTTTTTATCTTCGGCGCCATACTCCAAACAGGCTTTTTTTATAATGTTTCAGTGCTTCCATTGCCAATCCGTAATTTCCTGCCGCTTTCAGATACTCCACACCTTTTTCAATGTCCTCCCGTACACCGATTCCCTCAGCATACATCATGCCCAGACCATAGTTTTTATAGGGTGAATTTCTGCTTTTTTCCAGGAACGCTTTTCCCCTTGCCGGCTCCTGTTGGCAGCCATACCCCAATAGGTAGCAGATGCCCAGCAAATCATACTTGGTATATTCCGGTTCTTCATCCTTTTCCAGCCATTGCACAGCCCGCGCATAGTCCACAGCCGTACCATAGCCGTGAAAATACATGATTCCCAGTTGACGACAGGCGTAGCTGTCGTTGCCATAGCCGGCGGTTTTTTCGTAGCATTGGAGGGCATAGGGCAGGTTGCGTTCTACGGCCTTGCCATCCCAATAAATATCCCCTACAATATGCCAGCCCCACAGGTGTCCGGCTTCTGCAGCCTTAAGCGCCCAGGGGAGGGCTTCTTTGTGGTTTTCATCTGTGTATGCCAAATGATTGGCGTAGGCATACATCCACTCCGGATAACCCTGTTCTGCACCCTGGCGAATAATCGGCATCGCCTTTTCCGGCTCTGGCAGGATGTAATCTCCCCGACCATGCTGGTAATAATGGCAATAATTCCTTCCTGCCAGAATCATACCGCCGGAAAATGCCTTTTCAAACCAGAGAATGCTCTGTTCCATTTGCAACTGTTTCCAGGTATTCCAGGATTTCCTATTTGCAAATTCGCTTTCCTTGCGGTTTTCAATCTCTATGATGTCCAGAAAATAATAGGTGTTCCCAATCATGTACTGGCAGAATGGACAGCCGTTTTCAGCTTTTTCAAGGATTTCTCCCCATGCTTCTTTTATGCTGTCAAACGGCATGATTTCCCGCAGCTCCGGTGTCAGCATATCCATACGGAGCGCTCCAAGAACTGCGGCTGCGCTGCCCAAGGAAATTGCCTGCTGAAGCATGGCGTAGGCTGCCGCCTCGTTTTCTTCAAATGGGTGATATTCCCAGCTATAACAAGAACCGGAAAAGCAGCGGGAGAGGAAATAGCAGGCATCCCCGTCCTCGTCCTTGGCCGCAAGAAATAGTGCGTCCGTTGCCGTTTTTGCCTTGTCGTTATCACAACAATAATAGAGATCCTCAATGGCCTTATCCACCACATCGCTAAAATATTTTCCCATGTTTCTTCTCATCCTTTCTCTTTGCGTTTTCTATCTGGGCGGTAATATCAGCCCAACCGCTCATTTCTTCAAAGAAACCGTGGTTTAAATAATTGGCCAGCCAGAATTTTACCTGTGTCACAGTTCCCTCTCTCGCCAGAAATCTGGTGTTCCCGTTCTTTGTATTATTGGTACACCAGATAACCGTCAGGTCATTTTGGACGCCGGGAAACAAATCAAAGGCTTTCGTTCCCCATTCCAGGACGACCTTTGTGTATTTTCCCTCATAGATGCCTTCAACGGCCAATTCCACATCCCTAGAAGAAAAAAATTTGTGTTCATCATGCCAGCTTTCTCCAAAAATGACCAGGAGCTGGTGCCAATATGTCATTTGTCCTTTCTGATTGATTAAAATCTGTTGCCAGAAAGTTTCCACACTTTCCTCTAGGGTATCTGCCTTGTTTGTGCAGGTGTATGCTTCATTTGTGCAGGTATATGCTTCATTTGTGCAGGTGTCTGCTTCATTCCCATGTATGGAAGCCCTCGAAGGTACTTTCTTCCATCCGGTATTATCCTCATTTTGGCTGGTATCACCTTCGTCCTGCGGGGATTTAGGTTCAATGTTTTTCCACTCGGAAAAATCAGGGCTGCCGGCTAACAACTGTTTCAGCCATTCCACTGCCATATCCGGCTCTGCGCTTTTCTGGTATATCCGATATCCGCCCTTTGGGATTTCAAAAAATGCCACCAAAATGATATTGCCATGATAGATACATAAAATCTGTTTTAACAAGCCATGTTCTCCGGCAGGAAGAGGTGGTAGTATCTGGATATCAAAACGTTTGGGCTCTTCACTTTCCGCAAGAATATCCATCTGTTCCCTTAAAACTTCCGGTGTAACCAGGGAACTTCTGTTTCCGGATGTATCCGTAAGAATAAACTGAATTGTTGGTGCCTGCCCCGGCTTTTTCACGGGCTTAACCAAATCGCGGACTCCATCCCATATTCCCAACAAACCAAAGCCTGCCATACCAAGCCCCACCAGGAACCGGGCAATGCCAATCCCTTCCTTTATTTCAGCAAGGCCTATAACTGCCAGGCCAAGGCCGAGAAATGCCCCATAACATCCTAATATAAGAGGTACCAGCCGCAGCCGTTTTCCTGTTTTATTATTTGTCCCCATCATCTGCCTCCTTGCAGCCCTTATCATTTTTTGCCCAGCCAGCCTGTTCCTAAAATCCGGTATGAAGAAGTAGAAGGTTATTAGCAAAATCCTGAAAATCAGGGAACTTTATTTTCTTCCCATATTCCAGGCAGAACCGCAGGAACCGTCCGGCCCTTGTCTGCCAAGCCTTGACGAATTGTATATATATACAGTTCCAGAAGTAAAAGATTTCCAAAGGCCGTGAATGACTGCTTGCGCCTGCAAAGGAATTTTCAATCATATCCTGAAAACCCCATAATCCAGTTGGCAGCCTTTACTTTTTTTATTATACGTTTTTTTCAGCGCCCATTCAATATTCGTTCCATTAAGCTGATAAAAAAGTGTCTTCGACACTTCTTAATTTATGTCCTTCTGGCGAAGGGCTTTCCTATATGGTAAAAATAGAAACAAAGCTACTATTTATCTTTGGCGGCTTTGGCTGAAAGAGTAGAATATTGTGGCTAAATCGAAAACGTGCGATTTTCGGATAAGGACTATTTAGAAGCGGATTATTGGCTTTGTGGAAAAATATATTCAGAAAGGCAATGGAAATAAAACACTGGTATGTTATATGGCGGATTAACGATGGAGCAGGCTATATCAGGACGTTATAAAATTCGCAATGTTTGTATGGCGGAGATATTCAGACGGATAGGCATCGCCGAACAGTGGGGAACAGGTCTCCACAGAATGATTCAGGGTTGTAGAGAATATGGAGTACGGGAGTCAGAGTCTATTGATATGGGGGATGCGTTTCGGGTGAATTTATATCGTCCAAGAATAGACACTAGCATAGAAAATATAGAAAACTTTGCGGAGTCTGGCACAGAAATGGTAAGTGCGTACCACATTTTGCTTTACAAAATAATTTCGGCTGGATATAATTATATCTGTATAATATATGGGATTTTATGGTGGGTAAATTGGTAAAAAAGTACATCAAATTTGCTGCCAATGTTCTTTAATGCAGGCGGCGAAGGAACAGACGAAAACGGTACGGATAGCACATATAATCCAACCGGTTCAGTCATAGTTGGCGGAAATTTTTTATAAAAAGCCGTACAAGAAGTAGGGTTTTAAAGACCATTTTTCATTTAGGAAAGAGAGCATTACTAAGTATGAATTTAGTATTAGCGTAATAATTCAGGGAATTTTTACCAACGCTTTTATCCCTAATATTATAACTATTTATATCGGGAGAGTATGGTTAACCAGAGGTTCTCCCAAAACTAAAAGCAGGAGGTTACGAAATTGAGACAACGAGTTCTTTCAGTTGCTTTAGCGTTGTGCTTATGTCTTTCTTGTCCGTCAGTAGCATACGCAGCTCAGGAAGGCCCTTTGCATCAAGGGAATGTTCTTCCGGAAGAAACCACAGAGCAAACTCAAGAAGAGACTACAGGGCAAACCCAAGAAGAAACCACAGAGGAGACGAAGCCAAGCGTTGATGGGTCAAATGGTCTGCAGGAAACCCTGCCAGAAGAAGGGGGTGTTCCGCCGGAAGAAAACCAGACCCCGGATGGAACGGTTCCGGGTGCAGATGATTCAAATGCTCCGCAGGAAACTCCGCCGGAAGAAGGGGATGTTCCTCCGGAAGAGAACCAGACCCCGGATGGAACGGTTCCGGGCGCGGATAATCCAAATGCCCCGCAGGAAACTCAGCCGGAGCAGGAGGCCGTTCTTTTGGAAGACGACTTAGAGGAATTGAATCCATATGCCAGTGAGGCCTCATGGGTCTATCCCTCAAACATACCGGCCACACGTGATAGTTCGTGCCCTACCCCGTCGGAAGTGTATGATGCCATGATTGCACTGCAGGAGCAGGATGGCTATAGGGAGGGAACGATATGGACTAACGATGAACCTTATTCCGACTCAAAGGGATATTACCATTGGAATGGCGGTCCGCTTAATGGCGCCAATATTAGTGCGGTTGGCTGTGTAGCTTTTGCATTTACTCTCAGCGATACGGCATTTGGCAATTTGAAAGCCAGAATATACGCAGCGGGTGAATTTGCATTTGAGGATATAAAACCCGGAGATATCCTGCAGGTAAATAATGACGCCCATACTGTAATCGTGCTTAAGGTGAGCGAGGTAGGTGTGGTTGTTGCAGAAGGAAACATAAGCACTGGAGATCACGTAGGTAAGGTTCATTGGGGGCGGACCATATCTAAGGAAGAGGTGCTAAGAGACACTAGCCATTATATCACTCGTTACCCGGAAGGTTATGTTTCACCGGATGATCCGGAGGCCAATATCTCAATTGCAAGTGGAACTCTTGACGGAGGGCTTGCTTGGAACCTGACAAAGGCGGGTACGCTGACTATCTCCGGAAAAGGAGCTATGCAGGATTTTAGCAGCACCGCAGAACAACCGTGGAGCAGTAACAGCGGTCAAATCCAGAAAATTGTTATTGAAGATGGCGTTACCAATATTGGTTCCAGCGCTTTTTGGGACTGTGGGGCATTGAGTGCAGAGATTGCCCCGAGTGTAACGGCAATTGGCAACAGCGCTTTTAAGGGTTCCAAAATTATTTCCGTTACCATTCCTTCCGGTGTGAAGGTCATTGGCGACGATGCTTTCCGTACCTGTCAAAATCTTAGTTCAGTGACTGTTTGCGAAGGAGTGGAAACAATCGGGCAAAATGTTTTCCGTGCATGTTCAAGCCTCACTTCTATAGAATTGCCTGCTAGTATCGGTGAAATAGGCAGTGCAACATTTATGGAATGTAAGGAAATGCAAAGCGCGAAGTTTGCCCCAGGCAGCAAGCAGGTAAAATTGGGCGACAATATGTTTACGGAATGCTGGAATCTGGCAAGAGTAACACTGCCTCTAAGTATAGACCGGATTGGCGAGGGAATGTTCCAGAATTGTAAAATGCTTGCCGGAGTGGAAATTCCACAAGGCGCAGAAAGTATTGGAATGTGGGCATTTGCTAGCTGTTCCGGATTTACCACTGTTGTAATTCCCGATAGTGTGACTACAATAGGAACGGCCGCGTTTTCAGCTTGTCCGCTGAAAGATATATACTTTACCGGTACCGAAGAGCAATGGAATGCCATAAGCAAATTAGGGGATACAGCATCGGCAGTGTCTAGGGCAACGATACATTATAACTATGTTCCGGCGCCTGCACCAGACCCAGACCCAAATCCTGATGACAGTGATAATACACCTGGCGGCGACAATGACAATACACCTGGTGGTGATAATGATAATAACCCCGGTGGTGGCAATGACAATACACCTGGTGGTGATAATGATAATAACCCTGGCGGCGACAATGACAATACACCCGGTGGTGACAATGGCAACAAGCCCGGTGGCAATCCGGACGGGGATAAACCTGGGAACAATCCGGGCAATAGTTCGGGTTCCGACAGTAACAAGGCGGAGAGTGCCCTTGGAACATCCTCCCTTGTAAATGCAGGCATAAAAGCAGTTGCAGAGGCGTGGAAACCTACGACTTCAGACGAAATAAAACGGTATGCCTGTGTAGGGAAAGAAGCAGTCCGGTACACCCCGTCAAAAGATAATACTTATCAGATTAAGGTAGAAAATGCAATACAGGGCCCTATGTGCTTCAAGTCTTTTGAGGCAGTCCTTGGGGATTATACGATTGGGAGGACTTACAATATTTACGCGCCTTCCAACGCTGGCTACAGCATGGATAAGGAAATAGAGCTTACCATAGAAATCCCGGCAGCCATTTATAAAGAGAACAGAGAGTATAAGATGATTTGTGTGACAGAGGATGGCCAGCCAATTGTTTATAAAGATACAGACAGCAACCCTGAAACAATTACAATAAAAACAAATAAGTTTTATGCTTACGCATTGGTTTACAAATAGAAGCATAAGCTAACAACATAAAGATTGCATAAAAGTAACTCTTGGAGCCGCTTTTATGCAATCTTTTTTTACCATATAGGATTCGGGTGTCAAAAGGTCTTCCCGGCAGTGCCGCTTGGCACCCGAATCCATATAGGAAAGCCCTTCGCCAGATTAGCAATATTGTTATGACTATAACTCCCATGATTAATTTTTTGTTGAGTAAAAAATAATTTGTGTTATGATGAGGATAAAGTAAGACGTGTAATAAGATGAAAGTATAACATAGTATAAAGTAAAGAAAAAATGATATATATTTTGGGGAGAACAATAACATAAACAGGAGAGAAAAAGGAGGTCTTATGCAATATACATGGGATGATATCGAGCGGCATATTGCCGTCTGTAGCCAATGCTCATTATGTAGGACAAGATGCCGGCCTGTCATGGGGAGAGGGAACCGCCAGGCGGATATTATGCTGATTGCCGAAGCTCCAGGAGCGCAGGAAGATAGACAGGGGATTCCATTTGTAGGCAATTCAGGAAAGATATTGGACAGGCTTTTACAGGATTGTGGGATGGAAAGGAAGGAAATATATATTACTAATATTTTGAAATGTCATCCTCCTGATAACCGTGACCCAAAAGAAGAGGAAAAAGAAGCATGCTTTCCCTATTTAAAATATGAGACTTTTCTGCTGAAGCCAAGAATCATTGTTTGCCTTGGCCGTGTTGCTGCACAGCGCATTATTTCGCCGGATTTTAAAATTACCAGCCAGCATGGTACGTGGACATACCGGAAAAACTTTGCTTTGACTGCCACATATCATCCTTCGGCGCTCCTTCGGGATTCTTCCAAGTATAATCTGGCAAAGGAAGATTTTGTTGAAATTATAAAGAAACGGGTAGAACTCAATGAAAGGAAAAGCCTTGACTTCTGATGAAATATAGAAATATATGTCAGAGCATGGGTATTGCCAATGAAATTTTTATAGAAATTGGATATGAGGGAGTGAGGATTAGTGGGAGATAGAAAAATATTCTTCGATAACATAGATAAGATTCGGGTGTTAAAAGGCTTGCCCGGTAGTGCCGCTTGGCATATTGTATAAAAAAGTTGTTTCTATTGTACGGAGCATTCCGATAATCTTCTTAAGGCAAAAATCGTGTAAAAGTCACTTGCGCAAAAGGATATTGTGCAAGTGGCTTTTTGACACCTTAATTATAATTTAGAAGATTACTCAATACGGAACTGCCGAATCAAGTGATTGAGCGTTTTGGCTTGGTTAGACAGCGCAGTGGAAATAGCGGCGCTTCTTTCCGCAGCATCGGAATTGGTCTGGATAACTTTGGAAACTTCTTTCACTCTAGTTTCCACAGAAGAAATCATTTCCGATTGTTGTCCGCTTGCAAGTGAAATTTCATCCATTAATACTTTGATAGATTGAATACATTCGTTGATGACCTGTACTGCAGAAATGGCGTGGCTTGTCGATTCTGCCCCTGTTTTTACGTCAAGGATTGACTGACCAATCAAATCGCTGGTATTCCTTGCTGCTTCCGTAGACTTAGCGGCAAGGTTTCTGACTTCATCAGATACGACTGAGAACCCTTTTCCGGCCTCTCCGGCTCTTGCAGCTTCAACAGAGGCATTTAATGCAAGAATATTTGTTTGGGAAGCGATATCTTCAATTGTTTTTATAATGCTGCCGATTTGGGCAGAAGATTGTTCAATATTTTTTGTGGCAATAATCAATTGCTCCATTTTCGTATCGGCTTCAGCCGCATATCCTGTAGCCTTATCCATTAAGTCGCTGGCGTTGCAGCAGCGGACGGAACTATTTTGGATTTGCTCCGTCATGTCCGTTATGTTGGCTACAAGCCCTTCGATAGAAACCCTTTGCTGCATGGTTCCCTGAGATAATGCCTGAGCGCCTGCGGATACTTGGTTTGCGCTGTTGTCCCTTGGCTTGCAATATGGGTAATATCGCGCATAACATTTGTGGGATTGCCGCGAATACTACTCAGACTTTCCGCTAAAACTGTGAAATCACCGATATAATACGCTTTGTTTTTCGATACATCTACGGCAATATTCCCATCTGCCATTTCGCCTAAAATGCGGCCGATATCCTCAATGGTTTTTCTGAGGCAGTCGCAAAGATGATGGATTGTCTGAGCAATCATTCCAATTTCATCTTTTCTGCCATAAAAAGTTTCCAGTTCCCGGTCGGCGGAGAGTTCCAAGTTGCCAAGGCGTTGGATTGCATTTTCCATAACCATAAGCTCCCTGCCTTCCCGATATAGGATTAACAGTGTAGCTAATATGACAATTGATGCTACAACCGCACATAAAATACCTACTGAAACGCGCACTGCAGCCACTTTCTCCATAAACTTCTTCCGCATCATCACGAACCATGAAGACCCAATCCCGATCCTTAAGATATTTATAGACAACAAGCTGGTCAATTCCGTTTTCATCTTGATAAGAATAGGTGCCAGCCTGCGTATTCCCGTCGGCTTTGATTCGCTGCAGGATTTCCAGATAGCCTTTATCGGTTGTCTCCGTATTTAAAAGCGATTCGTCCTGATGATATAGATACGTACCGTCTTCTACATTTAAAAAGACATATTCGCAGTGGGGAAGCCCCTCAATATTTAGATTAAGCAGTGCATCCATCAAACGGCTGGCGTATACGCCGGCGCCGACAAAGCCAATGCATTCCTGATTGTCAAAAATCGGATAATACATAGAAAGAATCATGCTTCCTGTGCCCGGGGATTTCATGATTCCCAAATTGGTTAACTTTGGTTCTGCAAGGATGGTATCGCGAAATTCATCTAAGGATTCACCGGTCCTGGTAGTGATTCCGATTGCCCCCTGAGAAGTGTGTGTCAAGACATAGGTAGAAGGTGTTCCGATGTATAAACCTTCAAAGATTCCTTTTATGGAAGCAAAATCTTCCGTATATTGCTGACCACGTTGCAAAAGTGCAGGATCCTCCGGATTTTTAAGGAGATCATGGACTTCGTTTCCAAGGGCAAAAGCCATCATATATTCTTCTGCGGAAGCTACGTAATCATTTATGATTGCAGCCCTGGATTCCACGGCATCAATCATTTGGTTAGTAATATTACTTTCCACCATAGAGGATACGCGGCTGGACACGATGAACCAAAGCAGCAGCATGCCCATGAAAGTAATTGCAGTGGTAATAATGCTGATACGTGTAGCCAATTTTCGGTTTGCTAAAAATTTCATAAGACCCCTCCTAAGATAAAAATTTAGTTAGAATTTAGATTGAAATAATTTTTAAACTCCCTTTTGGTAAAGATAGCCCTCCATTTTTTTCCTGCACGAATATTATTATCACGAGTTGCTTCGCCTTTCAAGCCCGGTTCATTTAGAATTAATTCATAAATAGTTCATTTTTTTATTAGATTAAATCCTTGATAAATGCATTATATATGTTATAATTGATATATAACAAGCAATGAAGAATAGAGAAAAGAAACTAGTAAATAATAAAGAATAAAAAAGTAGAGAAAAGAATGGAGGAACGATTTATGTTGACACCTAGTATTTTTGGAAGAGATATGTTTGATGATTTTTTTGGTTTTCCGCTTTATGATGATAAGGATTTTAGGAAAATGGAAAAGAAATTATGTAGCGGTAAGGATAAAAATTTAATGAAAACGGATGTGAAAGAACAGGAAGGCAGTTATGAACTGGAGATGGACTTGCCGGGATTTAAAAAAGACGATGTGAAAGTTGCCCTTGAAAACGGATATTTGACGGTGAGTGCGGAGAAAGAGAATGGGGAGGAAAAAGGAGACGGCAAATATATCCGCAGGGAGAGGTATTTTGGGAAATGCCAGAGGACTTTCTTTGTAGGTGAAGACGTGGAACAGGAGGATATTAAAGGGGAGTTCAAGCATGGCATCCTGAAATTATCCATTCCTAAGAAAGAGCAAAAACCTGCAGCGGGAGAAAAAAGATATATTGCCATAGAAGGGTGAAGCCAAAGCACTGCAAAAAACGATAGTATACGCAAATAGTATTATTGAGCCGGGAATCCAACCATAGTTTCCCGGCTTTCTTTTATGTACAATTATGCAAAACTTTGCGCAGCTATGTAAAAAGGAAATAATCCGCTATGCGGCATATGGGGCGTGCAGCGAGTAGGTGGGTAGATGAAGATTCTCTACTCAATTGCACCTATGCGCAGCCCCGTGAAGAGGAAATAATCCGCTATGCGGCATGCGGAACGCGCAGCGAGTAGGGGGAAGATGAATCTTCTCCACTCGATTTATCGGGTTTGAGAAGAAAGAAAAAGGGCGGCGAAAAGATGCTGCTCTATTTCTTAAATACTGTTGATATTTACTTAAATATCAAATAGAATAAAATTAAATTTAATTTGTGATATGCAAGGAGCATGGAAGAGGATGAAGAAAATAGACTCTGTACAAAAATTGACCGAGAATAGGCATTTAAATCTGTATCATTTGGATGCACGTGACCGGAAAGGGGAACTTTTCGATTACTATTTTGCTTCCAGAAACCCACAGGAAAAGTTGAAGCTGACTACAAAAAGCATGGAGCCGGAGGGGGTCGTGATTTATGCGCTGACGGAGGAAGAGGAACCGAGGCTTGTCTTGATTAAAGAGTACCGCTATCCTCTGGATGAAGAGATATATGCACTTCCTGCAGGGTTGGTGGATGCCAAAGAGACGCCAGGGATGGCGGCAGTCCGGGAGATGAAAGAGGAAACCGGTTTTTTGTTCCGGGAATATACGGGAGGGGATACCTGCTTCCGAAGGCCATTTTTCATGGGTCCAGGTTTCACAGATGAAAGCTGTTGCGCGGTGTATGGAACCGTAGTTTTTGGTAAAGAGATGCCGGAATGCGAGGAAACGGAAGAAATTCGGGTGATATTGGCGGACAAGCGTCTTGTACGGCAGATTCTGTCAGAGGAAAAGGTTTCTTTAAGGGGCGCTTATTTAATGATGCAGTTTTTACACATGGATGTAACGGAGCCATTTTCGTTTTTAGAGTAAATCAGGAAGCTGCTTATCTTGATTTTATTCCCGCGAGCAACGAGCCAAGTGGCTGCTTGCAGACATTTGGCGACTGCCGCGAGGGTCAAATACCCCGCTGCTCTGCAGCGCTGCAAGTTTGCTACCCCGTTGCTTGCAGCGGGGTCTTTGATTAGGAGAAGCCTTTGGCGGCTGTAATTATTTTTATTTCCGGGCATAACTATTGAATGGATGATTGATTAAGAGAGCGTAAGAAGATATTCATATCTTTTTACGCTCTCTTAATTGACCGAGAAGGGAAATTATGGTAAATTATACAGTATATTGTTGTATAAATATTTATTTGTACAATAAATTTATGTATAAATGAGGATTGGTAAAATCGTATATTCAAAAAAGGATGCAAGGAGGAAGGATGTATGAGAGGCTTAACGGAAAAGGAAACGCAGGAGGCTATGGCACATATTTTGGATAATTTACCTATTGAACAGGAGCTGCAAAGGTGGAAACAGGAGGAGGAAAATCCGGTCCTGATGAGAAAGCTTTTAGATGTGGTGGCTCAAAGGGCAAAGGATGATGGTGGATTGATTGTGTCCGTGAAAAGCGATGAAGTTTTGAGAGGAGCAGAAAACATAGAACTTTTTCAAGCTGACAAGAAGGGAGATGTAAACGTGGTTTCCAGCAATGGCAATTATCGCTTTGCAATGGTATTTACATCCAGGGAACGGTTTAAAGTTTGCAATGATACTTCGGGATTTGTAGTGTTTATTGATGAGCTGTTCAGATTCCTGATAAGCCAGCCGGATATTGATGGGATAATGCTTAATTTGAAAAAGGAAGAGGCTGTTTTTGATAAAGAAATGATGAAAAAGGTTTTGTCTATGATGGAACAGGGATAAAAAGGGGAACAATGATTCTGGAAAGTGGAACTTTTAAGCGTAGTAGCTTTTGTAGCTGTTACGCTTTTTTTGCCATATAGGATTTGGGTGTCAAAAGCCCTGCCCGACAGCGGCGCTTGACACCCGAATCCATATAAGAAAGTTCTCCGAATTTCCCATATGGTGAAAAATAATTATCGCACTGCGGCGGAGGGGGAGCATGCCGCTGCCGCGCCCCGCCGCAGGCGGAGAATCCTGCAAGCAGGATTTTTTTTACTATATAGGAAAGTCCTTCGCCAGAAGGACATAAATGGAAGTGCCGAAGACACTTTTTATGCAGTTCCGGGCGGAGGAATATGCCGCTATGCGGCGCACGGGGCGCGCAGCGGGTAGGGGAAGATGAATCTTTGCTACTGGATGTTTATGGGAAGACCTTTCGTCAAAAGGGCATAAATTAGTTAATGAAGAACAGCAAGCTCCCATAGAAGTGGCAAAACTCATTTTTCACATTTTTACATAATAAGATATTACGCATAACGTTGTAGAAAACCGTGAGCAAACCATTGGGTAAAATCCGTTTTACAGGGCAGACAATCACACCATATCATTGTGGAAATAAAAATGGTACAAAGGAGCGGCGTTTAACAGCAGTACAGACAACAAAAGAAAATAATAGAATAGATGATATTCCGTCAAATTACTAAACCTTTATGGGAAATTATATCCTTGAGAATAAAACGGACTTGACGAGTATGCGTTTTTATAGGAAAATACTCCTAAGAAAGAAATACGAAAAAAGGGCATCGGGAACGGGAAGGAGCGAAAATAATAAAAGTGCCTTATTTGTCCAAAGAATAAAGGAAAAGAGGAAGGGATAGACCGGTGAAACAATTTTATGGAATGAGCCAAAGCGGGAATTTGCAGGATGCGGTAAAGGGTCTTGTAAATCCTAAGTTGATTATACTTATGTCGAACGGCAAACAGTTTGAGGAGCATGTGGAAGAACTGCAGAAGCTTTATCCCAAGGTGCCTAGTATCGGCTGTATTGGCATGAGTTACGATACAATTATAGTAGAGAATGGTGTTGGCGTTGCCGCTTTTACGGAGGGGGTAAACGTTGTTGTCAACCTTTTAGAACAGGTTTCTACGATGCCTGTCAAATATATTAGACGTCTGGAACAAGATGTGGAAAAGATTGGGGCTTCCCAGCGGGATACCGTATGTATTGATTTGTGCGCCGGTAATGATGCATGTGTCCTTACGACAATGTACAGCGTCCTTGGAAAAAGAGGGATATCTTTGATGGGAGGAACCGGGGATGCAGGCAAGGTATCTGTGAACGGAAAAATATATGAAGATGCCGTTGCTTATGCATTGGTAAAAAATGAGACAGGGAAAGTGAAAGTATATAAAGAAAATATGTATCGCCCTTTGGCTGGCTACCGGTTGATTGCTTCCAAAACGGACAGAAGCAAATATTATATCGGGGAACTGAACGGCAGGTCGGCCAAACAGGTATACCAAGAGATTTTACATATCAACGAAGGAGATATTACAACGCAGACGTTTAAAAATCCTTTCGGGAAAATCAGTGGGAAAGATGTATGCATTATTTCCATCAAAGAAGTATCTGGGAGCGGATTGTGCTGCTTTAGGCAAGTAAATGATTCGGATGTGCTTACTTTATTGGAACTTAAGGATTATAGGCAGATTGTAGCGGAAACGATAGAAAATATCAGGAAAGACTTCACGCACATTTCGGCTGTTTTTTCAGTGAATTGTCTTTTCCGTTATCTTTTGTTCAGCCAGAACGGGAATATGTCGGAATATCTGCATACAATGAGCGCATTAGGCAGCCATTGTGGGCTGATTGGATATGGGGAGCATTATAACAATCAATTCGTCAACCAATCCATGACTTGTGTAGTATTCGAGTAAAAGCGGACAAGAGGAAAAGGAGAAGCATATGATTTTTAATGGGAAAAAAGGAAACGGACATAGGACAGAACAGGATAAATTATATCCTTTGCTGCATGTGGCTGCCAGCATCCATGATTATCAGAAAAAAGTAGTGGAAAAAGAAGTGAGTTCCCTTCAGGAATTGCGTGCCGTGCAGCTATCTTTTGGCGGGGTGTTGAAAGAAAACAATATATTAAAAGAAAAAATGGATGCTTTTCATGGCATTTTTGAAAATGTAGGCCGTGTATCCGGTGAATTTGAGGATGTGAAAAGGGAAATTGAGGAGTCTGTAAATCAGGCGCAGGATCAAGTGAGCGGGTTGAAGAAAAGCTCAGAGGAAGTACAGGAGCGCTTCAGCCAGATTCAAAGTACCTTCGATGATTTCCAAATGTCTGTAAGTGAAATTAAGGCATGTATGAATAAAGTTATTACCATTGCTAACCAGACGGATATGCTTGCTATGAATGCATCTATCGAAGCGGCAAGGGCAGGGGAAAGAGGAAAAGGTTTTGCCGTTGTGGCAGATGAGGTAAAAAGCCTTGCGAATGAAATCAAAGGGCTTGTCAAAGCGGTTCGGGTCAGCCTGGAAGAAGTAGAGAGCGGAACAGGCAAGTTGAACGATACGATTAATTATTCGCAGGAAGCCTTGAGCAGAAGCATTGAGAACGTAGATGTTACATACGATATGTTTGATAAGATTACGGTAGCGGCAAGCGGGGCAGATGCCGTACAGGAAAGGATTTATCAGGCGGTGGACTCTTCGCAGGCGGAATTGAACAATTTAAGCCTTGGCTTCGACCAGATGAAAGAAAGATACCGGAAGGTATTGGAGCATATCGAACGGGCGAGCGAGATGGGAACGACAAAAAGCGCCATGTTTGAAGATATGGACAATATGGTATCGCAGGTAGTTCCGATTATGGAAGAGATGCAAGGGAAAAAGAATTAAAGAAGAAAAAAAGGATGTCTGGTTTTGCCAGGCATCTTTTATTGCCTTATAGGAAATTCCTTCGCCAGAAGGAAATAAATTGAAGAAGAACCGAAGGTTCTTCATGAAGTGTCGAAGACACTTTTTTGCACTGCGGCGGAGAGGAAGCATGTCGCTGCCGCGACCCGCCGCAGGCAGTTTTTTGCCATATAGGATTCGGGTGTCAAAAGGTCTTCCCGGCAGTGCCGCTTGGCAGATGGCACAAAAAATTTGTGCCGCAAAACTTGTTTTGCTATTTGTGGTATGGAGCATTCCGATGAGCCTCTTAAGGCGAAAATCGTGTTCAGCATTGGCTTCCACGATTTTAGAGTCTCCTCGTCATCGTACAAAAGTTATTCGTACATCATTTTTGTAATAAATACACAAAAAGCAAATAGGATTAATGGATGAAATGACGAAAACGGAATCGGATACTTGACAGTTTATGTATATTGTGCTATATCTATGAATATACAAAATTTTGTACATAACAAAATTCTTTCCGGCGCTTGAAATCTGTGATACAATGTCACCAGTCACAATAAGATAAGGGATGCGTGAAAAGAAGCATTTGCCGCAGCGCTATTGGATTTGGCAGGGGGCAGCTTCCGGAAGCGGAGGGGGAACATAAGAGTATGGGTGATTTGTTATATCAGAAGATTGGATTGGCCGTAAACCGGATGGCTCAGGATTTTATGAGCCGGGCAGAGGGAGAGAGGATTCCGTCTATATCCGAGTATCAGGAAAAACTGCAGGTGTCCAGAGGAACCGTGCAAAACAGCCTTGCCTATTTGAAAGAAAAAGGCGCGGTTTGGCTGGTGAGCCGTGGGCATATGGGAACTTATATCGAAAAGCTGGATTACCGCAGGCTGCAGGAGTGCGGCATGAATAAAGGATTGTTAGGCAGTATGCCCCTTCCTTATTCCGTTTCTTACCAAGGGCTGGCTACGGCATTGTATCGTGTTTTGGATAATTTTGAATTTAACTTGGTTTATACCAGAGGTTCGGAAAGCCGTTTGCAGCTTGTGGCGGAAGGGGTATATCAATTTACGGTTTGCAGTCTTTATGCGGCGGAAAAAGCGATGAAGAACCGTACGGATATAGAAATTGCAGGAAACCTAGGGCTTGGCAGTTATCTATCCCGGCATGTGCTTCTGCTACGTGATATCGGTGCGGAAGGCATCCAGGAGGGGATGCGGGTGGCCTATGACAGGACATCCCTGGATCAAAGGGATATTACCGATATGATTACATCAGGTATCCGTGGAATCCGTTTTGTGGAATTAAGGGCACACCAGACAGTAAACGCCATCCGTGGTGGCATGATTGATGCTGGTGTTTGGAATATGGATGAAATCATTGAATCGGGATACCAAGGGCTGCATATCATACCGTTAGACGATTTGGTAGATGTGAGCAAATTTTCTACAGCAGCATTGGTCATACGACGCGGGGAGGAATCTCTGAAACAGCTCCTCCAGCGATATGTGAAAACTTCGGAAATCCGTAAGATTCAGGAAGACATTAAAAAGGGCAGGATTCCGGTAGACTATTAAGATTTGGGGGGTGGTTTTCTTTTCGTATCAATGTACAAAAAAATGTATATACAAAATTTTATACAAATCTTTTGAAGGAGGGACATATGTTAAAAATGAGGATGCAGATTATGGAACAGGGTGGGGTTATCAGCAATAAAGTTGCCTGTTTTATGAATCTGGTGATTGATTTGATGAAAGAGCGGTTTCCGGAATGGAGCCAGGAGAAAGAGGAAATGTTTACCACACACTTGGCTATGGCTACGGAACGCATTAGCAAAGGTGATATTGTAGAAACTATGGATGAAACCGCATGGGAAGATGTGAAAGGGTGCGGAGGGTTTCCAGAGGCGGAAAGCTTTTTTGCAAAAATGATGGAAATTTCCCCTGTGGATTTCCCGGAAAGCGAAAAGCGTTTTATATTGCTGCACATTTGCAATATGTTGGAGCCTTAATTCCCATCTTTTAAGCAGCAGCTTGGCTGTCTGCGGAATAAACTTATTTTAATCTTAAAAGGAGGATATCACATGGTAAGGATTGTTGTAGGAGGACAAATTAATAAGCGGGAAATTGCGGATTTTACCTGTCAGTTTCTTGGCGATAAGGCAACTGTGGATGTGAAAGGGGATTTGGACGCTGCAATGGCTATGAAAGCAGGGCAATATGATTATTATATCGGAGCATGCAATACCGGCGGCGGTGGGGCTTTGGCATTGGCTTTATCTTTGCTGGGGGCGGATAATTGCGCCACGGTTTCCATGCCGGGCAAGATTTTCCCGGATGAAGAAATTATCGCTGCCGTACAGGGCGGCAAAACAGCTTTTGGATTCACGGCACAGCATGCGGAGAAAGTATTGCCTGTTCTGCTGACTGCGATTATTGAGAAAAAAGGAGAGTAAGATTATGAAATATATTGTGATTATATTCATCGGTGCATTGGCATCTATTTTGGCGAACCGGGGGATTGCCGTATTTAACGACGGGTTCCGTCCTATCGTACCCCAGTATTTTGACGGCAGGATTGGCAGAAAAGAATTGGCGACCATGAGTTTTGCAGTTAGTTTCGGTCTTGTTATTGGTTTTGGTATACCGACATCGATTGCCGCTTCTATTATTTTGATACATTGTCTGTTGCTGACGACGGATATTATCGGAACATGGTGCCCGGATTCCAAAATGGGAATGGTGATTTCCGGTGTAGTCGGCGGTTTATATGGTTTAGGTATTTTAGTTGGGCTGGAAGTGGTTGTAAAACTGTTCGGCATGCTTCCTTATAATTTCCTCAGCGATTTGGGAGGGGTATCCACTTATGTGACGGTAGCTTTTGCCGTTTTCCCGGCCGTGGCAGTAGGATATCAGCATGGGTTCAAAAAGGGTTCCCTTACCGCATGTATAACAGTGCTGGCATATTTCCTGATTAAAAAATTTGCTTCTTTTTCTATGGGGGATTTCAGCGTGAGCCTGAATGCGGAAGGTATGTCGATGCTGGTAGGAACCGTGATGATGTTGGTTTTTGCCGCACAGGTGAAAGGGGAAGGGAATGCGAACGAAGCTTTGACGGAAGTGTTCTCCGAAAAATTAGCCAGGATACGTAAAAACTGGTTTTTGCTGGCGATTATGGGCGGACTCGTGGCATGCGGTACCAGCCTTGCAATTATCGCAGGTGACCCTACTTCCCTTGCTTTGTTAGCGGAAGGGGCTTACAGCGACGCGGCATTGGCAGCTTTTGCAAGGGCAATCGGATTTGTTCCCTTGGTGTTTACAACAGCCATTGTAACTGGTGTTTATGCCCCGGCAGGATGTACCTTCGTCTTTGTGGTCGGACTGGCGCTTCATGGCAACCCGATTGTGGCATTGATAGCCGGCGCTGTAGTAATGATTGTGGAACTGCTTTTAATTAATGTATTTGCGAAAGGTATGGACCAATTCCCCGGAGTAAAAGAGATGGGAGAACATATCCGTACTTCTATGAATAAAGTAATCGAAGTGACCTTGTTAGTAGGCGCTGTGGCAGCTGCGGAAAAGATGGCGGCAAATGCAGCCGGCGTATCCGGTATTGGGGCATTGTTTGTGATTGCATGTCTGTTGTTAAACCGCCAGTCGAAAAAACCGATTGTAGAGATGGCAGTAGGGCCGGTAGCATGTATTATCTTTGGCGTACTTTTAAATATCCTGCTGATTGTGGGCTTGATTGCAGTACCGGTTGCCGGCTGATAAACAACGGGCGGGCAGGCGGCAAAACGGTACATAAGTGTATTAGTACATGGTGCAGGCGGCGGAAACGTGCGTAAAGGAGAGAAGGGTTATGATTGGTTATACATTGATGCATGAACATACGACCATAGATTTATCCGGGGTAAAAGGGGATACGGATTGCTGTTTGGATTGCTACGAAGAAACGGCGGAGGAATATCGGTGGCTGTATGAGATAGGGGTTCGCAGGATTGTGGATGTAACAAATGACGGGATGGGCAGAAATCCCGGCTATGTAAGCCGTATTGAGAAAGAGACAGGTCTGCAGATTGTACAGTCCACCGGTTTTTATAAAGAACCGTTCCTGCCGTCATGGATAGAGGGCAAGAGCGTGGAAGAGCTGGCTGATTTTATGATAAAGGAAATCGAAGAAGGGCTGGAAAATGGTACAAAGGCAGGGATGATAGGCGAAATCGGCACAAGTAAAAATGAAATGAAGGCATCGGAAAAGGTTGTGTTTGATGCGGCCGCAATTGCAGCAAAAAAGACGGGAAAACCTATTTACACCCATACCACGCTCGGCACATGGGCTTTGGAACAGGCGGAATATTTGAAACAGGCTGGATTGGATGCAAGCAACGTCGTAATCGGGCATATTGATTTGTCAGGGGATTTGGGCTATATCCGTAAAGTCCTTGCTACAGGGGTGAATGTAGGCTTTGATACCGTAGGGAAAAATGCCTATTTCCCGGACGAGATGCGTGTGGAATTTTTAAAGGAGCTGGAAAAAGATGGATTGCTTGGACAAGTAGTGCTTTCTTTGGATTTGACGAGAAAATCCCACCTTGCTTATAAAGGAGGGATTGGGTACACTTATCTTTTTGAAGTATTTTTACCAATGCTGAGACAGGCTGGGATAAAAGAAGAAAGCATTGAAAAAATGCTGATAAAAAATCCGGAAAAAATATTAACGGGTTCATAAGGAGGATGGGGATGACGCAGAATGAGGACGTAATTTTCCATGCCAAAATGACTATGGCGGCATGGAAGAATCCCTATGGCAGTGTGGAAAGAGTTTTTCCATTGGCAATCGATGGGTTTGCCCAAGGGAAGACAGCCCGTTACTTAGGCATAAAAAATGTGGCGTCCATACCGGAAGAAATTGTTTTTCGACTGGAAAAAGCAGGCTATGCGCTTCATACGCTGGATAAGGCGGCATATGGGGGCAGAGCGGTAGATATGCAGTTGAAAAACCCGGTGACAGGGCGTCCTATGACGGGCAGCAGCAGCGGTACGGCTATGAACGTTTTCCTTTGTTTCAATGATTTGGGAATAGGTACAGACGGCGGAGGCTCTGTGCTTGCCCCGGCTATGGGGCTGAACCTATATGGTTTTATCAGCCCGCTGATATGTTCAGGGCAAATGAAAAAATATGAAAAACGCTCAACGGACGGAATCCTTTTTTGCCCGTCGCTGGGGCTGATAGCCCGCAGCTATCAAGTATTGCGCCACGGTTTGGAAGCGGTGTTGGATGTGGCGGAAGAATATTCCGGGATAGGAACGGATGAAGAAGATGCCCGGATATATCGGTTGGAAAAAGGGGAAATATTGGATGAAAAAGGTGCTTCTATTGGAGAGGCACCGGATTTATCCGGCAGCCGGGAGGAGTTGATTCAATTTTTGCAGACATATCTGCCAAAGTGCGATTGCCTGATAAGCAGGGAAGGGCCGGTAGATGTAAACGGCATGGGGGACACAATGTTCGGCCATTTCGATGAAGAGACGGCACTTTGCCAAAGAAAGGCAGGAAAAGGGCTTATCCGTGTGGCAAATATGGCTGGGGCAACGGCGATGTGTGTGCCGGAACGTGGGCTTGGCTGCGGACAGCTTTTGCTATGCCAGTCGGTACCGGGAAAAATAAGGAAACTTTTGCGGGCAGCCGAAGGCATGGATGAGTGGAAAGATGATTTGATTGCATGGTATTTTGGGAATTTGGACCAATATCTGGTATCCGGGGCGTTTGTGCCCAAGATATAACCGGAAGGAGATAGAAAGCAGTAGAAGTAAAGGAGGAGGCAATGAAAACGTATCCATTACAAAGTATTACGATAGAGGAAGCAATGGATTTACAGTTTAAAGCAGTGGACTGCATAACAAAAGAGTTTCCGGGCCATGAAATTTTGAGCCGTGGGGATTTGGGGGTAGTTCCGGGATTGAATAAACCGGTGATGACAATGAAGGCGGAAAAAGCGATTGCAGGGATTTTTGATGCGGAAAGCAGTATTTTGGTAAGGGGGGCAGGAACAGGGGCAATCCGTTATGCGCTGTTTGCAGTGACGAAAGCGGGGGAAACTTTGCTGGTGCATACGGCGCCTATTTACAGTACCACGCAGACAACCATTGAAATGCTGGGGATTCGGACAGTAAGGGCTGATTTTAATGATTTGGATGATATCCGCCGTGTTTGCGCTGCTCATCCGGAAATAAAGGCAGCTTTGGTACAGTATACAAGACAAAACATAGAAGATTCGTACGATATGGAGACGGTCATCCGGACGATAAAGGAATGCCTCGACATACCGGTGGTTACAGATGACAATTATGCGGTGATGAAGGTGCATAAAAACGGAAGCCAGTGCGGCGCAGACCTTGCATGTTTTTCTGCTTTTAAGCTGCAGGGGCCGGAAGGCATCGGATGCATCGTAGGAAGAAAAGAATATATTGATATCCTGGTGAAACACCATTATTCCGGCGGATGCCAGACACAGGGGCATGAAGCATTGGAGGTGTTAAGGGGATTGGTTTATGCGCCGGTGTCTTTGGCGGTACAGGCGAAAGTAAACGATCGTTTGCTGGCAAGGCTTACTTCCGGCGAATTACCGGGAATCCGCCAGGCATTTTTAGCGAATGCGCAGTCCAAAGTATTGCTGGTGGAATTTGAGGAACCGGTGGCAGAGCAGATATTGGCAGAAGCGGAAAAGCTGGGGGCTGCCCCTAATCCGGTAGGAGCCGAGTCGAAGTATGAAATCGTGCCGATGTTTTACCGTGTGTCCGGTACATTCCGGGCTTCCGATGCAGGGATTGGAAAAAGGATGATACGCATTAACCCTATGCGCAGCGGTGATGATACGGTAATCAGGATTTTGAAAGAAGCAATGGAAAGGGTGGGAATATGTTCATAGAGAAGCTGCAGAAAGATAACGCCAATTTGATAGATGCTGCATGCAGGCTTCATCAGGAAGGGAAACTGCTTCCGGATTCGTATGTTGTGGATTTGGAGCAATTCCGGAAAAATGCGTCCTTTATGAAAAAGGCAGCGGATGATAAAGGAATCCGTTTGTTCTTTATGCTGAAGCAGTTAGGGCGCAATCCTGTTTTAGCAAAAGAACTGGTGGAAATGGGATATGAGGGCGCGGTAGTTGTGGATTATAAGGAAGCACAGGTGATGATGCGCCATAGAATCCCGATTGGCAATGTAGGGCATTTGGTTCAGGTGCCGCAAGTGATGCTGCGGGATATGGTAGATTATGGGCCGGAGTATATTACGGTTTTTTCGGAGGAGAAGGCGAAGGCTGTCAGCCAGGCAGCAGTGTCTTTGGGGAAAGTGCAGAAGCTGATGATTCGTGTCTGCGATGACAGTGACATGATGTACAGCGGGCAGACGGCGGGGATTCCACTGAAGGATTTGCCGCGGTTTCTGGAACATACGATGGGCTACCAAGGGATAAGGGTTGCCGGGGTAACTTCTTTTCCATGCTATCTATTCCGGGAAGATTTGGGGGATATTGCTCCCACTGCCAATCTCCGGACAGTGATGCGCGCAGTGGATATTTTGGAAAAGCATGGAATAAAGGCTGAAATCGTAAATACCCCTTCGGCAACTTGTACAAGGACAATAGGTTTGATGGAAGGGCAGGGCGGCAACTGCGGGGAACCGGGGCATGGATTGACCGGAACCACACCGGCTCATGCAGTGATGGATTTGCCGGAAAAAAGCTGCGTTGCTTACATAAGTGAAGTATCCCACAATTTTGACGGCAGGGGATATTGCTATGGAGGCGGCTTTTACCGTCGTTCCCACGTGGCGAATGCGTTGGTAGGAAGGGATTTGCGTCACTTGCGCTGCATGAAGGTAATGCCGCCCAGCCTGGAGAGCATCGATTATCATTTCGGATTGGAAGAGCCGTGCCAAATAGGGGAAACAGTAGTGATGGCATTCCGTTACCAGATATTTGTTACGCGCAGCGATGTGGTGCTGTTGGAAGGGGTAGCGGAGCAGAAACCGGTAATAACGGGCATATATGACAGTTTAGGGAACGTAAAACAAGGATAGGGCAAATGACGGGAAGGGTGAAGAAATGAAACGGTTTATTGTAATCGTATTGGATGGTTTTGGTATGGGGGCGATGAAAGACGCCAAGGAAGTGCGCCCCGGCGATGAGATAGCCAACACTTTTGGCAGTATTTTACGGGATTTCCCGGATATCCGTTTTCCTAATCTGGAACGGCTGGGGTTGATGAATGCTTATGGACGGGAAAGCCAATGTATGAAATTTTCCCCGGATGCAAACTTTGGCAGGGCGGAGCTGATGCACTGGGGGGCGGATACTTTCATGGGTCATCAGGAAATCATGGGGACTTTGCCAAAAAAACCGGTAGCACAGCCTTTTCAGGAAAAGGTAGATATCATCCGGGAGCATTTGTTGGAAAAGAATCATAAGGTAGAAGTGCGTGAAACGGCAGGGTTAAGATATCTGCTGGTAGATGATTATGTAACGGTAGCGGACAATATAGACGCGGACTTAGGAATGGCATATAACTGTACCGCTCCGTTGGACTTTATTTCATTTGAAAAAGAATTGGAAATCGGACAGCATGTAAGAGAGGTTGCTACGGTAAACCGAATTATCCCGTTTGGGGGCACAGGAACCACGCTGCAAAACCTGCTCGATGCCGAGGAAGTGCGGGAAGGGAAATACATTGGCATCCATGCCGTAAAATCAGGCTCTTATAACGAAGGCTATCAATGCCTGCATTTGGGGTATGGGGTAGATAAGAATGTACAAGCGCCGACGATTTTGACGGATGCCTGTGTTCCCGTTGTGCTGTTCGGGAAAGTGGCGGATATTGTAGCCAATGATGGAGGAAAGAGCGTTTCCTGTGTGCCCACAGGAGAAGTTTTGGACTTGACAATTGACGAAATCAAGACGAGGAAAAATGGATTTATCTGTACCAACGTGCAGGAAACCGATTTGGCAGGACATAGTCAGGATGCGGATTGGTACCGCCGGCTGTTGGAAATTGCGGATGAAAAGATTGGAGAAATGATTCCGCTGTTAGGGGAAGAAGATATTTTGCTCGTTATGGCAGATCATGGAAATGACCCGGATATCGGCCACAATAAGCATACAAGGGAAAATGTGCCGCTTTTGGTATACAAAAAAGGAATCCATAGCGTGGAGCTTGGGCTGCGTTCCTCATTATCCGATGTAGGGGCGACGGTATGCGACTTTTTTGGAAAAGGAAAACCGCAGAATGGGGTATCCTTTTTGGAAAAGCTGGTTTAGCAATCAAAATCCGGTTGCAAAAAAGCTTGTCCGGAAATTTGCAGACAGGGGAAGCGATGCCTTGACGGAGGTATGCCTTGATTAGAAAAGGTGATTTTGGAAAAGCCGGGGAGAGTGGGCTAGCGTAGATGCTCCTGCGGATTTTCGTCTTCAAATTCAATCACACATCGCTCGTATGCATTAATAATATGAGTATCTTCATATTTATCATAACGCTTGTGTTTCCTACCATAGGACATATGGACATGACCGTGAAGGAAATATTTGGGGCGGTATTTTTCCATCAATGTACGGAATACCTGAAATCCCTGATGGGGTAAATCCCGCCCGTCGTTTAGCTGATAGGCGGGGGCATGGGTGACTAAGATGTCAAACCCCCGCTTTCTGAAAAGCTGGAACCATAATTTGGCCACCCGCTGCCGCATTTGCCGTTCGGTGTATTGATGCGGCCCCGGCTTATAGCGCATGGAGCCGCCGAGCCCAAGGATACGGATGCCTTCATGGACATAAATCTGGTCTTCAATGCAAGTGCATCCTTCCGGTGGGACTTTTTCGTATTTTCCGTCATGGTTTCCATGTACGTACAGTACCGGTACGGTGGAAAGAGTTACCAGAAAAGAAAGATAGCGCGGATCCAAATCGCCGCAGGAAATAATCAGGTCGATGCCTTCCAGCTTGCTTTTCTCGAAAAAATCCCATAAAAATTTCGATTCTTCGTCTGCAATCACCAGTATTTTCATTGGTGCGTCATCCTTCCTTTTTTACTCCCTGTTGATCGATGACAGGCACGGCCTGTTCTTTTAACTCTTGTTTTTTCGGAATCGTTCCGATAATATTTTCCGCCAGCCAGTCCATCGTCATGATTTCTTCCGGCAAAAGCGCGCTTTCCGGATTATCCGTAACGATGCCCGTCTGGGAATATAATATGCCGGAAAACGGGTTAAATTGCTCCGAACTGATAGTGGCTTTTAAAAGTTCCACCAAACGTTTCGTGCCGATAGGCAGGTGTTGGGAACAAATGACATCGATAACGCCGGAGGACATCCCCCACCAATAATTGATAGCCTTTGTGGTGGACGGATTGTCGTCGTATTTCCATTTCCCGTCCATAATGGTACGGATGAGCTGTTCATAAAATTTTCCCCAATGATACAAAGGCATAGCCAGGTTCCGCGTATAATCCCCTTCCATATGGTATATGCCGAAAAAGCGGGAAGTCTCTTCCGGAATCACCATATCCCGGCCGGAAACGCAGGAAGAACCTGTTTCTTTAATTTTTTCTTCAATATCCACATCTTTTAAAGTAGACCATTCCAAATACACTTTTGCCCGCGGGTTTATCATTTTTGCCCCCAGCGCAAAAGCGTTGATATTAGCGATGGAACCATAAATCGGGTAGTTTTCCACATAGGTTATCCGGTTGTTTTCTGCCATTGCCCCGGCAATCGCCCCCATTAGGAATTTTGCCTCATGCATCCGGGAATAGTAAGTACGGATATAGCGGTGGGAGGTATTGAGGGAACAGCTTAAAATCCGGGTTTCCGGATGTGCAATCGCGGCTTTTACACTCGCCTGCACAAAAGCGGGCGTAGTGGTAAATATTAAATTACAACCGGACGCAATCGCCTCTTCGATAAGGGAATCTATATTTTCCTTTGTGCCGTTTTCGTAGCAAACCGTGTTCAATTCATCGGGGAAGGTCTGCTCTAAATAAAATCTGCCAAGTTCATGGGCATAAGTCCATGCGGAAGTTCCCGGTGTTTTTTCATATATAAAAGCGATTTGCAGTTTAGGGGAACTTAACGGAAGCAGGAGATTTAACAGAGGCTTCTTTTCCTGGTTCGGCTTCATTTTCAGATCGATTTCCTGGTCTTCCTGCAAAAGCTTAAATTCTTCCCAAGATTTTACCATCAATTCTTTCAGTTCATTGGTGGTTTTTTCCTCGGTGGCATCATATCCGTGCAAAGTGATAAAGGCAAGGAATGCGTCCCCGGGCGTAATATTTAGTTTGTTGCCGCCTTTTGCCTTAAATTCTGCGCTGAACCGTGTATAAAAAGCGCTGATTTTCAATAAATCTTCGTCCGACCACATTTCCTCTGGCTCTTTCCCAACCGCTTTTTGCAGTTTGGCAAAGCTGCCCTCCTGAGAAAACCAGATATAATTGATTGGCGCTACTTTGTAGAAGTCCAGAAATTCATAGTATATTTTGTTTTCTTTTTCTTCCGTGCGTCTTGGCACAATACGGGTGACGTTTCCCGGAATAGAGACAACGCCGAAATATTTCATCACACTGACCCGCTTATTGCCTTCCAGTACGTAAAATTTATTCATGTATTCATAAGCTTTAATGGGCTCCCGGATTCCTTCCTTGATATGGCTGGTGCTAAGGGAAGACCATTTTTGGGCAAACTCCGAATTTTCACGCAGAATCGGCATAAAATTGCCCGAAAAGGAATTGCTTCTTCCAATGGTTTTAGTTCCTACAATCTGTTCCGTAGGAATCTGTACAAGCCCAAGCGACTGCTCGGAATAGGAACCTTTTTCCGGCATAATATCATCCAGGACTTTAAGGGTCGGCTTTTCCCCATGAAGCATACGTGACTGGTAGTCCTTTTTTCCTAATTTATAAGCTTTACTATATTCTTCTCTTCCCATAATACCCCCTGATTTCCAATTTATACGCACCTATTTTACTATAACTGCTGCCGTTCGTAAATAGCTAACTGAAAGTTGGATGGGAATTGCCAAGAAAACCGGATGCCGTCTGGTCAACTCTTTTTTATTGCTGGTAGTGGGATTTATTGTTTTTCCGATAAAGAAGTAGTATAATAAATCGCAGGACGGTGAAAGAATATCGTCGATACTTGTATCCGTACGGCATCTACAAATTTGTGATATGGAAAAGCTGCGCAGAAATGGAGATAAAGATGAAAAAGAGGACAAGAAGATTAAGTATTAGAGTGAAAATATTATTGTGTACAAGCCTGTTGATGATTGGTCTGTTCCTTTTGCTGGGGGTAAGTTTTTATAAAAGCATGGAAGAAAATATGGTTAGCATGGGGATTGAGCAGGCGGAAATTGCCGCAAAAGTGGCTGTGGGGCAGATAGATGCTTCCGTAGCGGACTTAAAGCCAGGGGATGAGGGAAGCCCGGAGTACGAAGGGATGCTGCAGGAGCTGTTAGATGCAAAGCATACCTGTAGCGTAGCTTATCTTTATACCCTTAGCACGGACGGAAGCGCTGTTTTCTATGGAATTGACACGGATGAAACCGAAAATAGAAGTGCAATCGGGGAAACATTTGAATATAGATACGAAGAGCTGCGCCCTGTATTTGAAGGGGAAGTGTACGTGCAGGATTACATAGACTCCACAGAGGATGGGGATTTGATTACGGCATATGTTCCGATACGGGATGAGGGGAACCGTGTGGCAGCGGTTTTGGGCAGCGATTATGATGCTTCGGAGATTGTGGAAAGGCTGGGAAATATAAGGGTTAGGATGCTGCAAATCGGGGCAGCCGGGGTGTTAATTGCAATAATTATTTTGAACCTGATTGTCAGGACGATTACCCGCAGCCTTTGGACAGTGAATAAAAAGATTTATGAATTGGTACATAACGAAGGGGATTTGACCCAGACATTACATGTGAAAACCGGGGATGAAATGGAACTGATGGCGGACAATGTGAATGAACTGCTAAAGTATATCCGTGAAATCATGCTGCGTATTTCCGATAACTCGTGCAAATTGAACGAATCGACGAAAATCATATTCGGGAATTTGAAAAATGCGGGAGGGAATATTATGGAGGTTTCCGCTACTATGGAACAAATGAGCGCGGCTATGGAAGAAAGTACGGCAACTTTGAATCAGATTAGCGAATCTATGGAAGCCGTGTATACAAATATTAACTATATTTCCGAGCAGGCGGAGACGGGGAACCATTATGCGGAGAAAATTGAAGAGAAGGCAGATAAGGTTTACCATTATGCCGAGGAGGAGCAAAATAATGCCCATGCCCTTGTGCTGGAATTGGCGGATTCGGTGAATGATAAAATCCGGAAGTCCAAGTCGGTGGAAGAAATCAATCTTTTAACGGAAAATATCATCAGCATTACCGGACAGACCAACCTTTTAGCGCTGAACGCCAGCATAGAAGCGGCAAGGGCAGGGGAAGCCGGAAAAGGGTTTGCCGTAGTGGCAGATGAAATCGGAAAGCTGGCGTCAAATTCGGCGAATACGGCAGCCCAGATAAAACAAGTCAGCACACAAGTAATTTCCGCAGTGGAAGGGCTGGCGTTGGAAGCGGAGAAAATGCTTCAGTTTATGGAAGAGACTGCGATGGAAGGGTATCGGAAGCTGCTTGGATCCAGCCAGGAATACCGGGAGGATGCGCAAAACATTCATGGTATGATGGAAAAATTTGCACAGGATTCGGAGCAGTTGGATCAGTCTGTGAACAAGATGAAAGAAGCTTTGCAGGCGGTAAGCACCGCAGTGGAAGAAAATGCGAAAGGGATTGTCAATGTATCCGAAGTATCCGCCCAATTGACCGAGAGTATGGGCGACATTGAAAACCGTGCGGATTTGAATAAAAAGATCGGGGAACAACTGGAAAAGGAAGTGGGGAAGTTTAAGCTGGAGTAGATATGGAGTCGGAATCAAAGACCCCGCTGCAAGCAACGGGGTATCAAACTTGTAGCGCTGCAGAGCAGCGGGGTATTTGACCCTCGCGGCAGTCGCCAAATGTCTGCAAGCAACCACTTGGTTCGTTGCTCGCGGGAATAAACAAATGAATGGAAAGGGGAACGGAAGATGAAAGAAAAAATAGGAAATAATTCCTTATCGTTAAAATGTTTTTTCAATACATTGAAAGAAAGCTCAGAGAACGGCAAAAGATATTGCTTTATTTTGGGTTCCGGTGTGTCGAGGAATGCCGGAATCCCAACCGGGATTGACTTGTCAAAAATTTGGGTAAAGGAAATTAAGGAAAAATATAACGAAAAGGAAATAGAAATTCTGATGGAGAAGTTGGAAATAAAGGATATTTCCATAAAAAGCGAAAATTATTTTGATATTTATAAATTGAGATTCTTCCCCGACTACCATAATGGCTACTCTTATCTGGAAAGAAAGATGGAAAACGCCCAGCCTGGATTCGGCCATTATCC
>Ga0137307_100690_pt1 | contig 39602 bp, 30 predicted proteins | sample NAcewD2O_March_2_FD_97180 | JGI IMG/M metagenome (GOLD analysis project Ga0137307, IMG submission 97180) | Mouse cecal microbial communities from Vienna, Austria - N-Acetylglucosamine amended D2O_March | ecosystem: Host-associated > Mammals > Digestive system > Large intestine > Cecum | place... | reverse complement strand
TTATCTCAACTTTACCTGGAGGATATAAACATTGCCAATTGGGGACGCAGATTTGCCGAAACTGAACTTCTCGATGCCGAAATTCGAGTTATTACCTTGCTGCTTGCATCTGCGACAGAGCGTTATCAAGACTTTGTAGATACCCAGTCGGAACTATTACAGCGACTGCCTTTGGGATGTATTGCCTCATACTTGGGAATAACACAAGTAAGCCTGAGTCGAATAAGAGCCAACCTTGCCAAAGGAAATAAACAATAATTTCAGAAACCCAACCTTTCGCCATCAACAGGAATGAAGACATTGCCACTATAGTATTTTGAAGCCTCAGCCCTGTAATTGCCTTGTCGATTTTCCAAATTATCATCTTCAGAATGTACAAGAACCAAATTTTTCACTTTTGCCTTTTCTGCTAAAATAGCAACATCACGTACCGTATGGTGATGTTTCTCGTATGGCTTATATATTTCCTTATCTTCATACCGGCAGAAAGCTCCGCAGATTAGAGTGTCACATCCTTTAATCTTTTTGAGATTATCCTCGGTCAAAGATTCGTCGCCTAAACAAGCCAATTTTTCTCCGCAGCCAAAAGTCATCCTAAATCCTGTCTGAGCAACATTTTTTGAACACACATCGAAACATTCTATCAGAGTGTCATTTATAGTCAATGTAGATTCATCAGCAATTTCCACTAATTCTACGGTGTCTGAAAAACGGTCATAATCCGAAGCCAGAAAAGTCAACTTACATATAAGCCTCAACACATTGCAGACGGAACTGTTCCCATATATACATAGGCCTCCATAGTATTCTCCATCTTTATTCATATTGATAATACCCCTGATAAGCCATACTGCGCCAAGAATATGGTCTGTATGTGTATGAGTAATGAAAATATGATGTATATCAGCGAGTTTTATGCCTGCGTCATTAATGGCATTGAATATGCCATTACCACCTCCGGCATCCACAAGCATGAGTCCGCCATAACTCTTAATGGCATAGCAACTATTGTATGAATGTTTGGGGAACGCACTTCCGGTGCCCATCATTATTAGCTCAAAATTCATATCTTGCGACCGAGATTTCTAATGTTATTCGTCCTGCTCTATTGTAACGTCCAAATATATTGTAATATATGGAACGTATATTACCCTCATATTATTTTGCATTACATTAATGCGAAGATGATATCCCATACAGTAATCAAGGTAAATCAAGTCTCTGACCAAAAAGAACTGTAATGCTAATGAAGATGATTCAATGGTGTTCAAGGCTTAAAGTATAGCCGTTCTTTGATTGCCGCTCTATTGGCTTTATCAGCAATAGGGAATTGAGCCACAAGTAGCTGACTGACTTGTCATATTCTTTTCCAAAATGTTTCATATATAGGCGAGTCGTGATATTGTCTTTCAGGAACGAATCTCTCTACGAAATAAACATTTTAGATTGTTCGGAAGGGCACTACGCAGACTGTTATTTAATTATCAAACCGGATAGTCAGGAACATTCCTTAGAGATTGGCTTGTCAGCTTGTGAGCATAATCACCGCTAAAAAATTTTTTTTGCTATTTGATGCAGTCTTTTGGGGTATTTTTCATCTATTATTAGTATATTTAATTCAATGGACAAAGTATCGCTTGTCAGACAATGCCAATCGGGAGATAGAGAAGCATTCGGAATTCTCTATCAGACTTATCTTGCGCCTATGCGTGAGGTGGTGTCGTATTACATACATAATACTGATATAAAGCAAGATATACTCCATGATGGCTTTCTGATTGCCTTTACATCAATAGGCTCTCTCAGAAATGGAGCGAAAATAGAGGCTTGGCTCACCTCGATAATGAAAAACTTGTCGCTCCAATACCTGAAAGATGAGTCAAGCCACATTTCAGTCTCCATGTCGGATACCGCAATCGCTGATAATGGCGTAGCATCCGTTGATAATGCACGCGAACTGACATGGGAAGAATTAGACAAAATAATCAACAAGTTGCCTGACGGCTACGGCAAAGTCTTTCGGCTTGCGGTTCTTGATGGGCTTTCGCATAAAGAAATCGCCACGTTGCTTGGCATTGCTCCCCATTCTTCATCTTCGCAACTCACGCATGCAAAAGCCATGTTGCGACGTATGATTACGCAATATCGCGTTGAGATGGGTATTCTATCTATTCTTGGAGTTGTATTGCTTATCTGGCACGGGCTATTCAAAAATCGGGAAGATGCTTCGTCAACTCCGGTTATAAGCAAAAACACGGATAAGGAAGAGTCCTTTGTTGCAGACTCAATCTTAGATACGAATTCAGAGAATGACAGTATCGTGCCAAGTTCAAAGATGATTTACAGGGCGATACAGCATCCTGAAACGCAAAAGAATATAGCCGAGGTGACAATCTCAGCCGACAGTATCCCGTCTATTAAGAGTGACAGCATTACCAATGACACCATAAAGGTAATTCCGAATGTCATAAACCGAGAAAAATTTATTGCTCAGGAAAATTATCCCTCCAAACAACAATCCGAAAATCCAGAATGGTCATTGTCACTGGCATATGCAGGTAGTATTGAACAAAATGGCTTAAACCGTTATCGAATTCCCAATCCGGCTATTCCTGATGTGGAAGGCCCAGATGGTGAAATCGAAGTCACTGAGAAGACTCGTCATTATATGCCATTGGTAATTGGTCTGTCCGTCAACAAGTCGCTCACCTCGCGTTGGAGCGTGGAAACGGGTCTTAGATACACCTTCCTGCAATCTGAATTCCATTCTCAAAGCAAAGTGATGAATAAGGAGACAATCCAACGCATACATTATATTGGCGTACCCTTGAAATTCAACTATCGCATACTCACGTATAATGGATTCTCGCTGTACGGCCAAGGAGGCGGCGCACTTGATATTCCTGTCTACGGAAGTCAGTCTATATCGGAATATTCGCCAGAATGGGGCAATCCCAGCAACACCACAATCCATATCTATGCGCCATTACAATGGTCTTTAGAGGGTGGATTAGGCATACAGTATCACTTTACGCTATCGTTAAGCATATACGCCGAGCCCTCGTTCAAATATTATTTCAATCCCGGTTCCGACATCAAGACGATACGACAGGATAAACCATTTGAGTTTACAATACCGATAGGATTAAGGTTAACCTGGTAAAATCTCAACGCCCTTCATGCAGTCTTTTAAGTTTTCTCTATCTATAAGGCAAAAGCTTGGAATCAACGACTTCTTATGCAAATGAGGCATCATGAACGGACTATATATTTCTCTGAACTTTCAAGAAGTTCGGAGAAATTCTTCATACCCTATATTGCTCAACAAATTTCCATTAAACCTAAAATGGAGATACTTGAAGTCGGTTGCGGGGAAGAAGGTAATCTTTTCCCATTTGCACAAATGGGATGTAGGGTGTGCGGAATTGATATATCTAAGAATCGGATAAGCCAAGCGAAATCAATTTATAGACAAAGAAATATATCTGCCGAATTTGTATGCTCGGATATGTTTGAATATGATTTCCATAGCAGAAAATTTGATGTAATAATATGTCACGATGTCATTGAGCACATTGAAAATAAAAATAGACTTATCATATTATTACATCATCTTCTTAAAATCAATGGCATCATATTCTGTGCGTTTCCTCTTTGGCAAATGCCATTCGGAGGTCATCAACAGATTTGTCGGAGCTGGATGCTTTCACATTCGCCATTCATACATCCGTTGCCAACGGCAGTTTATAGACGTATGCTAATATTATTCGGAGAGAGTAAAGAATGTGTGTCCGAATTATTGGCAATCAAAAAAACAGGATTGAGTGTAGAGAAATTTCGGGCTCTCATTAAATCCGGCAGTCTTGACATATCACAGGAAATATTCTGGTTTATCAATCCACACTATCAACAAAAATTTGGTTTAATGCCCATAAAATTGCATACAATTACCAAATTGTATTATCTTAGAAATTTTTTACCACCTCATACTGGTGCATACTGACACAAAAAAAATTGTAATCAAATTACTTCAATAAGACCGACTATGAGAATTCGAATTATACTTCTCGTTTTTATCTCGCTCATTACCACATCATGCACTACCAATAATGAGGGCGATGAACCGCCTTACACATCTTCGACCTCAGTATCCGGCACATTACCTATACTATATATAGAAACTGAAAGCCGGCAGCCCATTGTATCTAAGAAAGAATATCTCAATGCTTCATATTGGCTTGACCCGATGGACGCAGAGGACATTGAGCCACTTGGCTCCGAAATAGCCCCGTTGCCTATGCAAATCCGAGGAAGGGGACATTCGTCATGGAAAGGCATTAAGAAGCCTTACAAAATAAAACTCGGTAAAAAGACAGCTTTGATGGGGATGCCTAAAAACAAGCATTGGGCATTGCTCAAACCAACCGAAAACACTGTTGCCGGATTACAGTTGGGCAAACTGATGGGCATGGCATGGACTCCAAGTTTTCGCCCGGTCGAAGTTGTATTGAACGGAGATTATATAGGATTATACTTCCTTACCGAAACAATTCGCATAGATGAAAACCGTGTGAATATCTATGAACAGCAGGATCATGAAACTAATCCCGAATTGATAAAAGTCGGCTGGCTGGTGGAGGTGGACAACTACCACGATGAATGTCAGATTACCATTCCCGAATGTAGCAGATGGAATCTGACTCTCCGTTACCATTCACCGGAAAATCTGTCTAATCTTCAGTTGCAATGGCTTACAAACGAGTTCAAGAAAATAAACGCAGCTATATATTCGGCGGATAAGACCTCGATTGAATGGGAGAAATATATTGATGTCGAAAGTATGGCACGTTTCTTCATATTGCAGGAAGTTATGGATAATCCCGATGGTTTTCACGGTAGTTTTTATCTTCATAAGGATATGGGTGACAACCCCAAATGGATTGCAGGTCCCATTTGGGATTTGGTATGCTACAACCGTGAAAAGACCAACTACACATTCAAAATGAAAGTACACTATAGTTTTACGCCCCATTGGATTGGAGAGATTATCCAATATGATAGCTTCTGCCAATCGGTAAGATCGGTTTGGAATGAGGTTTACCCGAATAGGCTCTCGGAAATATACGACTATATAGACGCAACCGTCTTGCCTCTTGCCGAGGCTTGGGAGAAAGATTGCGAAAGATGGAATGATGACCCGACGCAGACAGCACAATTAAGGGCGGACAGAATAAAGAACGCTTTAAGACGCAATATCGAGTGGTTCAACAATCATCTGCCTGTCAGCGAATATGCCTCAATTTCAGCTATTCAGGGAGTCTCAGCAGCAACGCCGATAAAGGTATTCAATCTGCAAGGCATCTATATAGGAGAGTACAAAAACGTGACAGACGCGATTTCTAATTTGAAAAAAGGAATCTATATCATCAACCATAAAAAGGTAATAATCAAGTAATATGAAACACTTAATCATCCAATTCATGGCTATAACATTGGGCTCTATTGCATTGAGTTCTTGCTCAAGTATGGAAGATGTAGCCATTCAAAATCCGTATATTTCCAATCTTGGAAATACTGGTTGTCTGTCGCATTTGGATACCGACAACGCAGAGAGTCGTAGTGAAGTCAATAAAGGCTCATTTGAGATGCTTTTTGAGGAACAGGTTGCCAAATGCAAATTCACATCGCTTGATTATCCTTGTGATTACGAACAAGTGAATGTCAAAATCACATATAACAATGGGACAATGACGATAATTGAATATCCCTCATCAGATACAGCGGATTGTCGTTGCGAGATAGACGCATCTTTTACCATTGAAAATATTCCTCAAAATGGCTTCATTTTGAAAATATATCATGGTGACACACAAGGAAATTACAATATTTTCAATCCAAAATATGAAGGGCGAATAAATCAGACGGACTGCAAAATACTCATACCATACCAATCAATTTGAAATTATAGTCAGCTACTGAATAATTTCCAAACTTTATCCTCGGCAAATATGTCGCAACAAACAACAAACAGAAAGACAAAGTGGATGTCACATATCGAAAAAAATGTGTAACTTTGCAGTCTTGAAACACTAATAGCGATGATAGACCAAATCAAACAAATACGAGCCGAGCTTGAAGCTGTGACAACAGCCTCCCCCGGGGAAGTGGAGGCTCTCCGCATAAAATATCTGAGCAAAAAAGGCGCCATTAGCGCATTGATGAACGATTTCCGCAACGTTCCAGCCGAGCAGAAGCGCGAACTCGGACAAGCGCTCAACGAACTCAAGACATTTGCCACAGACCATATCAACGCACTTCGCGAAGCCGCCGAAGCATGCTGCGCCTGCGACGATGCTCTCGACCTCACCCGCTGCGCCGCTCCCGTTGAAATCGGCACTCGCCATCCGCTGTCGCTCGTCCGCGAACAGATTATCGACATCTTCCGCCGCCTCGGCTTCACCATTGCCGAAGGACCTGAAATTGAAGACGACTGGCACGTGTTCGAATCTCTCAACTTCGCACCCGACCATCCTGCGCGCGACATGCAGGACACTTTCTTCATCAACCGTCAGCCCGACGTATTGCTACGCACGCACACTTCGTCGGTTCAGACACGCGTAATGACAAGTCAGAAGCCGCCAATACGCATTATCTGTCCGGGGCGCGTTTACCGCAACGAAGCCATTTCGGCCCGTGCACACTGCTTCTTCCATCAGGTAGAGGCACTGTACATCGACAAGAATGTGACATTTGCCGACCTCCGACAGACACTGCTCTACTTCGCTCGCGAAATGTTCGGACCTCAGACCGACATACGCCTTCGTCCGAGCTACTTTCCATTCACCGAGCCATCGGCCGAAATGGATATCAGCTGTGACCTCTGTGGCGGCAAAGGCTGCTCGTTCTGCAAAGGCACAGGCTGGGTGGAGATTCTCGGCTGCGGCATGGTAGACCCTGCTGTCCTTGAAGCTTGCGGAATCGACTCAAAAGAATACAGCGGTTTTGCCCTCGGCATGGGCATTGAGCGTATCACCAACCTCAAATACCGCGTCAAAGACCTGCGACTCTTCTCGGAGAACGATGTGCGATTCCTCGACGAGTTTACTGCTGCACACTGATTTATAACGAAGCATCATATCGGCCACGAACGTCTCCGAAGGCATTCGTGGCCTTATCGACAATAAGGCAGATGAAACGGAACGACCGATACAAGGCTGTCATCGAGCGCTTCAGACGCGAAATGCCGGAAGCCGCAACAGAACTTATATACAGCAACCCATACGAATTGCTGGTAGCAGTGATTCTATCGGCTCAATGCACCGACAAACGTGTCAACATTATAACACCCCCGCTTTTCAAGGCCTTTCCAACTCCCGAAGCCCTTGCTAACGGCTCTCGCGAAGAGATTTTCGAGCTGATAAAATCGTGCTCGTATCCTAACAACAAAACACGTTCGCTCATGGGCATGGCACGCAAGCTTGTCGATGATTTCGGAGGCAAGGTCCCCGACGACATTCACAACCTTATGAGTCTGCCCGGAGTGGGTCGCAAGACAGCCAATGTAATACTCTCGGTCGTATACGACAAACCTGCAATGGCAGTCGACACACATGTGTTCCGCGTCGCCGAGCGCGTGGGCCTCACCACACGAAGCACTAATCCGCACAGCACAGAGAAAGCTCTTACCGCCAACATCCCAGAGGAACTTATAGCACGTGCGCACCACTGGCTCATATTGCACGGCCGCTATGTGTGCAAAGCACGCAAACCGATGTGCGGTAGCTGCTTCCTGGCGGATATCTGCCGATATAACGAAAGAAAACTTGCCGCCGAGCGACATCAAGCCGACAAATCTATGACAACAGACGGCAACAAACAGACGCACACAGCAGCATTCACAAAATAACAATGGTAGAAGAAACACCTTTCATCATCTCAATAGAGGCCTTAGGCACGATAGCCTTTGCAATATCGGGCATACGCCTTGCTGCCGCAAAGGCATTCGACTGGTTTGGAGCCTACATAATCGGCCTTGTTACGGCCATCGGCGGCGGAACCCTGCGCGACATACTGCTTGGTGTGCCAGTCTTCTGGATGCAATCGCCTCTATATCTTGCTGTAACATTCGTATCACTCGTGGCCGTTATCATCTTCCGTCAGGCCCTTGTCAAAGGCATGCGAACCATATTTATCTTCGACGCAATCGGCCTCGCATTATTTGTGGTCGTGGGCATCGAGAAGAGTTTCATGGCCAATTATCCGGCATGGGTAGCAATTTCGATGGGTATTATCACAGGCTCGTTCGGCGGCGTGCTCCGCGACGTGCTCATCAGCGAAGTACCGCTCTTTTTCCGCAAAGACATTTACGCCACAGCTTGCATGGCCGGAGGCTTTGTTTATTGGCTCATGATGTTCATTCCCGGAGTAGATATAATTGTGCCGCAGATAGCCTGTGCCGCCACTGTAATAAGCCTGCGAGTGGCCGCCGTACATTACAACTGGTCGCTTCCTCTGCTTAAAGTAGACCCCAAAGACTTGCCCGAACAATGAAAAACACAGCACATACACAACACGAAAACGAAGACCTGCGCCGCGAAAAGCTGGTGCAGTTCATCAAGTACTGTCTCGTAGGCGTTTTGAATACCGCCGTAACATTCTGCGTGATATATTTCTGCAAATCGTTCTTAGGCTGGAACCTCTATGTGTGCAACATTTTGGGCTATATCGCCGGAGTCACCAACTCGTTTCTGTGCAATAAATCTTGGGTATTCAAAAGCAAAGGCGGATACACTCGCGAGGCAATCCGTTTTCTCGTCGGATTCCTCATCTGCTATCTACTGCAGCTTTGGGTGGTATGGGCAATCACATCCAACAGTGTGTTCGGCCAACTCGACTTCTTGATTTTAGGAATTGTAATTTCGGGCTATGGCATAGCCACAGTGCTCGGCAACGTAGTCTACACACTTGCCAATTTTGTCTATAACCGCATGGTCACATTCCGCAAGTGAATACATGCGATAATGCCCACCAATCTTGAATCATAAGCAGATACACTCTATTGTGTGATTTGTTATAAATTACGATTCCCTGCAATATAAAATGTACCTTTTGCCTACGTTGCACAAGGTACATTTTTATTGGATATAACTAAGATAGAACTTTATACTTTCTACTTTTAAGGATTCTGAATAGTGCGATTGAAAGAAATGCCAGGAGTGGGGCTATCATGAATAGCTTGTTTACGTTCCATGTTTCAACCCATAAGCGATAAGCCATGAAAAGGACCAGCACCGCCAGACAGATTTTCTCGACTTCAAGCATTATGCTCACCGTGCCTATGATACTCGCCCCTCTGGACATAAAAAAGCCGGAGAGTAAGCCACTACAATCCATGCGGATTTCGTTTCCCTTACGGAAGTGGAAGATGCCAAAAATCAGAAGCAGCGAAAATATAACATTTCGTACACAAAAGTCCACAGTTCACAGCATCGGACGTCCACGCCTTACAGAAAATTACCCGATTCATACTGAACCGGGTAAAGGATATCTTGTCGTTATTTTAAGTTTAAATGTAAGGGCCTTGAATAAGAATCTATTCCCACTCAATTGTGGCCGGTGGCTTTGAGGAGATATCGTAGCATACGCGGTTTACGCCGCGCACCTTGTTGATGATGTCGTTAGATACTTTGGCGAGGAATTCGTAGGGGAGGTGCGCCCAGTCTGCTGTCATGGCATCCATCGAAGTTACGGCGCGTAGTGCCACTGCACGCTCGTAGGTGCGCTCGTCGCCCATCACGCCCACGCTCTGCACAGGCAGGAGTATTACGCCGGCCTGCCAGACCTGGTCGTAGAGACCGCTGTCGCGCAGACCCTGGATAAAGATATGGTCGGCTTCCTGAAGTATGCCCACTTTCTCGCGTGTGACTTCTCCGAGGATTCGCACGGCAAGGCCGGGACCGGGGAAGGGGTGACGGGTGATAAGGTGCTCGGGCATTCCGAGTGCGCGGCCCACGGCACGCACCTCATCTTTGAAAAGCAGACGCAAGGGCTCACAAAGCTTGAGATTCATGCGCTCGGGCAGACCTCCCACATTGTGGTGGCTCTTGATTGTTGTGCCGGTTATCGAGAGAGATTCTATGCAGTCGGGGTAAATAGTGCCCTGGCCGAGCCACTTGGCATCGGTGATTTTATGCGCTTCCTCATCAAAAACCTTGATAAAATCGGCTCCGATAATCTTGCGTTTGCGCTCGGGATCGGTGACTCCGGCGAGGTCGGCGAAGAAGCGCTCCGAAGCATCTACGCCAATAACATTGAGACCCAGGCACTCATAGTCGCGAAGCACTTCCTTGAACTCGTTCTTGCGCAGCATGCCGTGATCGACAAATATACAGGTAAGATTGGATCCGATAGCGCGGTTGAGCAGTACGGCAGCAACCGACGAGTCGACACCACCGCTGAGACCGAGTATCACTCGGTCGTTGCCGAGCTTTTCTTTAAGCTCGCGCACAGTGCTCTCGATGAACGACTCGGCACTCCACGAACGCGACGCACCGCAGATGCCGACGGCGAAATTCTCAAGCAGCTGCATGCCACAGGTGCTGTGGTATACTTCGGGGTGGAACTGAACACCCCACATGCTGTCGCCGACGCTGAAGGCGGCAAAATGCACATCGGAGGTTGAAGCCACTCGTTTGAAACCGTCGGGAATTTCGGTGATAGTGTCGCCGTGACTCATCCATACCTGAGCTCCGGCCTCAATGCCGTTGAAGAGCGGACATGCCTCATCTATAAAACTGAGATTCGCACGGCCATATTCGCGCGAAGGCGCCGGCTCAACTTTTCCGCCCATTGTGTATGTCATCAGCTGGGCCCCGTAGCATATGCCAAGCACAGGCACCGCACTGTTGATAGCAGCAATATCTACCCGAAATGCGTCTTTGTCATATACCGACAGAGGACTGCCAGAGAGGATTACACCAATGATACCCTCCTCTTTTTCGCGTCCGAACGGATACTTGTTGTAGGGGATAATCTCGCTGTAGATGCTCAGCTCACGCACACGACGACCGATAAGCTGTGTCGTCTGCGAGCCGAAGTCGAGGATTACAATTTTTTCCTGCATATATAATGTGATAGTGAGGATTTATAGTGCAAAGGTACAATTTTTCATCCACACTGGCAAATCAATATCCACAACCCTCCGCCCCGGAAGGCCTGCGCCGCAAGCTTGTCAGGGCACCGTAGAATTTATTGTGTAATTTATGTTAAAAATTAAAGAATAGCCCCGCAAAACTTGCAGCAGCAGCAGATTTTATGTACTTTTGTATTTAAACAGCAATAAACAGAGTATTTTCTCACATAATCTTAAACCCAATCATTTCGCCTATCGACACACTTCTACTCTAACAAATCAAAAGAATAGAAATGCGAAATATCCCAAAGCTCACCGACGAACAGTTGGTCTGCGATTATGCCAACGGCAACAACGAGGCTTTCGACACCTTGCTGATTCGCTACAAGCAACGTTTATTCTCTTACATATTCCAGATGGTCCGCGACCGCGATTTGGCCGACGATATATTCCAGGAAACTTTCATCAAGGCAATTACGACCATCCGTCAGGGCCGATACAGCGACATGGGCAAATTTTCGGCATGGCTATACCGCATAGCCCGCAATCTTGCCGTCGACTCTTTCAGAGCGGAGAAAGGCGAACACCTCGTCTCGGCCGACGATGCCGAATACGATGTACTCAATCGCCGCGAGCTCGCCGAGGACACTATCGAGGATATTATGGTCGACCTTCAGATTGAGGAAGACCTCCACAAACTTGTCGACCGACTGCCCGACGTGCAGCGTCAGGTGCTTGAAATGCGTTATTATCAAGACCTCTCTTTCAAAGAAATTGCCGAAATCACAGGCGTGAGCATAAACACTTCGCTCGGACGAATGCGCTATGCCATTCTCAACCTTCGCCGTATGGCCAAGGAAAGTCGGGTATGCCTCACACGATAAGCTCATACTGAATCTATATCAAAGGCCGGGCTGTGCAAATCACACACCCGGCCTTTGTTTTGTGGAGCAACCGGCTCCTCAATATATCAGTGCGGCAGAGGAATTAGTTTTCCTGACTATTTTTCTTGAGCCACTCCACACGTCGGGCATCGGGCAGATGCTTGATTGTGAAGTCTTCAAAGCGGGCTGTAAATCCGTCGCCATCGGGGCATGCACCCATGACGCCCACTTTTACAGGATGATTGTCCTGAAGCCATGCATTGCGCATCATCGTATACTCCTTGTCGTCGAAAGAGTAGAAGATTTCAACAGCATCGAGACGGCGCACCGCCTTAATCCATACAAAAGGAACAGGCTTGTCGAGCGGAATGATGCTCCAGTCGCTTGTATGGTGAGTCACCACAGTGCTAAGATTGTATTTACCGTCGACGAACTCGATTCCTGTCTTAATATAATTTTCGTGGTCGATGCGAAGCATAAGTCCCGACTGGTCGAAACGCGTACGGTAGTCCCCCGAGATTTTCACTTTCACCTCGAATTCTCCGCCACGGACGGTGTAAAGAAATGGAGCGTCGTCTACCGTAAAGCCATAGTGCGATATACGCCAGTAATCTGTCTGAGGTGTCACATCGACAGTAAGCACATTCTCTGTGATATTCCAGTTTTCGGGCTCATTGAACCACTGCATCTTATCGAGCGATTGCGCCTGCATTGCAGTGGAGGCGACAAGAAGCAAGCCGCCCGACACGATTTTTTTCATAGAAAATTTTACCTTTATACTTTTTTTAGCCATATGCGATAATCTTTTTAATTACCTTTGCAAAGGTAGAGCATAGCGCACTCCCTTGCAATGATTAAAAATAACCAATTATCGCTTACACTGTGGACAACAGAGACATATTGAACCGTGAGTTTTCGGCACAGAATTTTGCCGGAGAGGCACAATATGCCGAACTCCTTGCCAGATACAAAGACACAGCCAGCAACTATGCCTTAGTGGAAAATGCTATTGCAGTTCTGAGCGATTTGCGCACAAACGAAAGTTATATATTCTACGGACGATTCACGCAAATGCTGCCCGTAGGCAAGCGGGAAAACTCAGGGACTCTTCCCTCGATATGGGAAGACGAAATATTTCGCATCGTCCACCCGGATGACTTAGCCGACAAACATCTTCAGGAGCTGTGTTTCTTTAATTTCGTGAGACGCAAACCCAAAAAGATGCGTACCAACTATTACCTCACGAGCAAGCTCCGTATGCGCACGGGCCCGAACAGCTACATGCAGGTTCTGCACCGCATGTACTATATTCTCGACCCGAAAAGCGAAGCCATATGGCTCGCGCTGTGCCTTTATAGTCCTCTGGCATTCGATATACCGGCCAAATGCCTCGTTGTCGACAGCATAAGCGGGCAGACATTCGAACTACAGAAGCAAGACAATTCGGGCATACTTTCGGTCCGCGAGAAACAAGTTCTCTCACTTATCAGCAAAGGGCTATTGAGCAAAGAAATCGCAGACACCCTCTGCATAAGCGTGAACACCGTAAGCCGACACCGCCAGGAAATACTGAGCAAGCTTCAGGTAAAAAACTCAATCGAAGCCTGCCGCATAGCCAAAGACTTGCGCCTTATTTGACGCTCAGCACGTATTAGTCTATTTTCGCTCTGTCGTCGAGAGCCTGTCCCGGCCAAGAGTGAGCAGATAATAACTATAATGATTGACATAGAACAACAGATTTAAGAGTTTCGGGAAAAGTCACATTGGCTTTCGACAGTAAAATATGCAGCCGCCGATGCAAAAATAACAGGTGAGAAATTTATCGCACTAAAATAATTTCGTGTAATTTTGCACATACACTTAAGCGCTTCTGAACAATATGATAGAAGAAATATTGAAATACAACAAGGAATTCGTAGCCTCGGAACAATATCGCAAATACGAAACATCGAAGTATCCCGATAAGAAAATCGCAATTGTAACTTGCATGGATACCAGGCTTGTAAAACTGCTTCCTGCGGCTCTCGGCCTCCGCAACGGCGATGTGAAAATGATTAAGAACGCCGGCGGCACAATCACCAATCCTTTCGACTCGACAATGCGCTCGCTGCTTGTGGCAGTATACGAACTCGGTGTCGAGGAGATTATGATCATCGGCCATACAAACTGTGGCGTACAGGGAATGAATGCCGCCGAGATGCTCGAACTTATGCGCCAACGCGGCATTTCGGAAGAACACATCTCCCTTATGCGACATTGCGGCATAGACCTCGACAGCTGGCTCCACGGTTTTGACGACGGCGAAGCTGCCGTGCACGAAACCGCCGACCTGATTCGCAATCATCCACTGATGCCGGCAGATATACGTGTTGCCGGATATATGTTGGATTCTATTACCGGAGAGCTCATCTGCCTCTGAGCCGCATGCCCTTTGGCCTATACAGCGTTTCCAGATACTGACGCTAACATGCGTCTAATCATAAACCCTATATAAAAAGTCGGCTGTGTCGTCTTACTAATATACGACACAGCCGACAGCTTTGTTGTTCTCCGCTTATTCGGTGACAATCGACAGCGTCTTGCCGTCGGCCAACTCGGAGTGTTGCACCATGTAACCTTCGAGAGGCCTGTCGCCCACTTTAATTTCTTTGATTTTTACTCCGTTTCCGGTCTTGGCTATTGTGCAGGGCTTGTCGCCGAGCTGTAAAGTCACTTTGTCAAAGATAGGCACAGTGACAATATATTCGGGGTCGGCCGGCGAATAAGTGTAAAGACCAATGGCGTTGAGCGCATACCATGCCGACATCTCTCCGGCATCGTCCATACCGGCATAGGCAAGACCTTCGTCTCCCATGTCGTAGAAACGGTCGAGGATAGTATTGATTAACTGCTGCGATTTTTCCTGCTTGCCTATAAAATAATAGGTGTAGGGAATATTATGTCCGGGCTGGTTGCCGTGGCAGTAATTGCCGATAAAACCGGTTAGATTGTGAACTTCGAGTCCGCAGTACGGACGCACGAGCATGGTGTCGAGCTTTGCCTCTACGGCATCGAAAGAGTGATACAGCGCAATCATGCCTTCAGGGTCGTGCGGCGCGTAGAAGAGAGAGTTCCAGCCGTTGGCTTCGCGGTACATATGCTGGAAGTAGGGATAGTCGGGATTATAAGGCTCAAGCCACGCGCCTCCTTCAATACGGCCCTGGAAAAATCCGTTGGCCGGATTGAACACATTCTTGTAGTTGTTGCTTCGCTCCATGAGCACGCTGTAATTTGTGGTGTCGCCGAGCTCTTTGGCAATCTGTGCCACAGCATAGTCGTCGTAAGCATACTCGATAGTTTTGGTTACTCCACCCTTCTTTTCGTCCCAGAAAGGACAGTCGGGAGCATTCTCATCGGCCACATATCCGTTAGCCAGATATTCTTCCATCCACGCGCGGCCGCCATTGCCGGGTACCATGGCGCTCTTCAATGCCAGTGCATAGGCACGGCTAAGGTCGAAATCATTGATGCCGCGTTTCCAGCTGCCTATAACGAATGTTGGCGCATGGTCGCCGTGGAAATAGGAAGGAATATAGCCGTTGCCTTTCTCGCCTCTGTCGATTGTCGACTTTATCACATCGCTCGCCACATCGGGGCGAAGCATAGCAAGGAGTATGAGCTGATTGCGGCTAACATCCCAGAAAGCAGGATTGGAGTAGTAGTTGAAGCCGTCTTCTTTCACCACTTCATGACGATTGTCGCGGTATTCGCCGTTGACATCGCTCTCGAGTCGGGGCATAAGCGAGGCTCTGTAAAGCGTGGTGTAGAAAAGTCCTCTGGAGCGTTCGTCGCCGCCTTCAACTTTCACTTTGCCAAGGTGAGCCGCCCATGTGGCGTCGGCTTCCTTTCGTACTGTTTCGAAGTCTTTCGACAGCATTTCCTGCTCGAGATTGAGCTTTGCGTTGTCGGTGCTAACATACGAAATGCCGAGTTTTACCTCAAGGGGCTCTTTACCAGTATTGTTGCGGAATTCCGCAATGGCCACCGGCACGGCACGGCGTTCCTTGCCGCCTCCGACAATTGCAATGGAGTCGATATCGAGATTGGTAACACCATAATAATATACACCGCCCTGACGGCCCGCAAAAGCATTGTCGGCCACCTTTTCTATTTCCCAGTCGCGGACGGGACTCTGATTGTGGGCAACGTTTATCAGCAGGCGCTTCGGGTCGCTGTCTTTAAAAGTGTACTTGTGGAATCCGGCATGAAGTGTGCTCGTAAGCTCTGCATTGACACCATAGCGGTCGAGATAGACCTGATAATATCCCGGATGAGCCGATTCGTTTGTGTGGGAATACGACGAAGCGTAGTCGTCAGCGCTGACTGCACCTGTTACAGGCAGTATTGGTAGGTCAATATAATTCCAGTGGCCCATGGCGGTGTGTGCGAAGCCCAAAATAGTGGTGTCTTCATATTGATAACCGGCACCTGAGCGCCACATTGTCACAGGAGTTAGCTGCACCATGGCATTGGGGAGTGCCGCACCCGGAAAGGCTTCCGCGCCCCATGTGCGTTGTTTCATTTTGCGCTCGTAGCCGAGGTCTTCGGCTTTCCAGAGTGTAGCTGTGCCAAGAAGCGGGTTCACATAATCTGTTACTGACGTTTCATTTTGCCTTGCGCAACTGCACAGTATAGCACTTGCAAAGATTAAAGTAATGAGTTTCTTCATAATTAATTCTTCGGGACAGCATCGCCCGAATAGGAAGATGTATTAAGATTTAGATTTATATTAAATGTCATTCCTCGCAGTGATAAGCCACAAGCCCCGGCATTGAGTTAGGTATTATTTTCTTTACTCCCACTCCAAAATCGGAGGCCGCCTTAATAAGAATCGGCTGATACATCACACACACCGACCCCACAAAGCTCAGTGGCATTTCAGCATAGTCATACGAAATGATATTGCGTGTAAAGAAATCCATAAATGCATTGTATACCAGACGGTAGCAATATGAATTTTCGAGATTTTCGCGAAGGAATGCCGAATACTGCGACAAACGCTTCGACGGAAGTTTGTTGGTATACACCTCATCAAGAAGCATATTGGGGGTCACATTGTTTTTCTCGAAGAAAGCCTCGGTGAGCTCTTTGGGCGCAAGCCCTTTGAGCATATCGGCAATCATGCGTTTTCCCATATATGCGCCCGAGCCTTCGTCGCCGAGGATGAAGCCGAGAGGCGCAACGGTCTTTTCTATCTCGTTTCCGTCATAGAGGCATGAATTCGAGCCGGTGCCGAGTATGCATGCCAGGCCCGGCTCACGGACAAGCAGTCCGCGAGCCGCGCCAAGCAAATCGCTCGAAACAGTCACAGGAGTTTTGAACTGTGCGACAAGCGACGACTCCATAACTTTGCATTTCTCGGTATTTCCGCAACCGGCACCGTAGAAATAGACATGCTCCAACTTGCGGCGAAAGAAAACTTCGGGCAACTCAAGACGAATCGCATGCGAGATTTCTCTGCGCGACTGGAAATATGGATTTAGTCCCGTTGTGTAGGCATGCTCCACTATTTCGGCTCCGTCCACCAAAGCCCAGTCGGTTCTTGTCGTACTGCTTTCAGCGATTAGTTTCATATTATCTTAAATACGATGTATGTATCAGCGTTTTTTCGAATCAATCTCCTTCAACAGCTCTTCAACGGCAGCTTTTATCTGCTCGTCGGAGCCTTTTACGATTACTTCGGGCGAATTGGCAACCTTGATGTCAGGCTCAAGCTCGGAGTTTTCGAGGAATGAGCCGTCGGGCAGGCGGTAGCCGATTACCGGAATGCCGTAAATTAGAGTGGGGTCCTGCATTGTCACCCAGTTCACCGATGTCATTGTACCGGCAACCGGCATACCCACAAGCTTGCCGAGACCACGGTTTTTATACACCCAGGGAGTGCCGTGGGCATTCGAGTAGCAGGCTTCGCTCATCACCATCACAGTAGGCTTGTTGTAACGGCGCGAAGGCATGTCGCAGGTTTCCTGGCCGCGAATTTCCTGTGTGAAATATTTCTTGCCGCTAAGTAGCACTTCAATATCTTCGTGCAGACGTCCGCCGCCATTCCAGCGGATATCAATCACGGCACCTTCACGGTCGTTGTATTTGCCGAGCAGGTCGCTGTAGGCTTTGCGGAACGAGTCGTCGTTCATCGACGAAATATGCACATAGCCGAGACGTCCGTTCGAAAGGCTGTCGACTTCATGGGCGCGCTGCTTCACCCAGCGGTCATAAAGCAGGTCGCTCTGTACGCCCGCCGATACGGGACGTACTACAACGTTGCGCACCGAGCCGTCGGGATTTCTGAGAGTCACTTGCGTGCGCTTGCCGGCGGCATTGCTCAGCAGTCGGTCGACAGGCATCTCTGTTGTCACAGTCTCTCCGTTGATTTTCTCTACCACTGTGCCGGCGCCAACAACCGGACGAATGGCTGCAAGAGGACCTTTTTCGAGCACTTCGGCTATACGGGCTCCTTTGCCGGTGTAGTCGAGGTCGTAGAGCACTCCGAGAGTCGATGTGCGCTCGGGAGCGTTCGAGTCCGAAGAGCCGCGATAACGTCCACCTGTGTGGCTCACGTTGAGCTCGCCGAGCCATTCGCTCAGTAGCTCGGCATAGTCGTAGTTGTTATTGATATGAGGCAGGAATTTACGATAGTCGTTGCTCATCGAAGCCCAGTCGACACCGTGCATCGACTCAGTATAGAAGCGCTCGCGCTCCTCACGCTCAATATTGTCGAACATATAGGCACGCTCGGCAACGGGGTCGAGATTCTTTACGGCTCGATATGAGATAGCTTTCGATTTGGGAAATTTGCTCATCGACGAGCCAAAGAGGAAGAGCTGCTTTCCGTCGGCCGATTTGTCGAAGCGGCCGCCTTCAGATGCTTTACGCAGCAGTGTGAGGTCGTCGTCCTCAATATCGTATTGCCAGATGAATACTCCGTCCGGAGCGCTCGAAATGAAGTAGAGGGTCTTGCCGTCGGCATCAAGCACTGCATCGGAGAGCTCGGTCGACATAGGAGTGATGCGCACCTGACGGTCCGAAATACCGTCGAGTTCCACATTTATAGGTTCAACCTCGTCTTTATTCTTTTTGTCGTCATCTTTCCGGTCTTTTGCAGCCTCTTTCTTAGCCTTCTCAACCTTTTTGTCATAGATTTCGCGCTCTTCTTTAGAGAGCTTGAAGCGGTCGTAGGCATCCTGATTCATGAACACGAAGAAAACATCGCTCATCGAGCCCCACGAGGCATGATTGCGCATACCGTAGCGCTCCGATGCGAATGCGATGGCGTTACCGTCAAGAATCCACCTCGGCGACTCATCGAAATATCCGCTATTGGTGATATTGGTCATCCGGCCGTTTTCAACATTGATTATCGCAATATCGGAGTAGGGGTCGTGCTTCTTATCTACTACCTCCAGAGCAATCCAGCGCGAGTCGGGCGACCAGAAGTAATCAAATCCTCCGTTGCGCTGGGCATGTGTGGCTTTGGTTGTAAGCTGCTTCACGTCCTTGCTCTTGAGGTCCATTACGCAAAGGTTCGTGCGGTCGAGTATAAAACCGAGTTTCTTTCCGTCGGGCGAAATTTCGGGCACGGTGCGCTCATGCTTGTCGGCTTTAAACACCGGTTCCTCACTAACAACTGTGGCATGGGCGAAGTCGGGTTCATCAGCCGACTTTTCGAAAGTAGCACGGTAGATATTATAAAGGCCGTCGCGATCCGAAGTATAGTAGAGTGTGGAATCATTGGCCCACACAACTTCTGCTTCAGCTCCGGGAGTGTCGGTTATCTGTTTGGTAGTGACATAGTCGACTGAAGTCACATACACATCGCCGCGATAAGTGAAGGCCACCTGCGTGCCATCGGGCGACACTTTTGCGCCACGGGCGCCGCGAGTTGCCGTAAGCGTAGTTTTCTCATCGGGATAATCGGCTGTGATATTGACTTTTACTTTCGAAGGCTTTGCGCCGTCGACAGCAGCGAGAGTATAAATTTCGCCGTCGTAAGTAAATGCGATGGTACCATTGTTTGCGCGGCTGAGGAAGCGCACAGGGTGTTTCTTAAATGAGGTTATGGCTTTAGCATCGGCCGGATTTGCTGCGGAAGCCTTGTATACGTTCAGCGATTTCTGCGGAGCACGCTCACTGATAAAATAAAGTTCGTTTCCAGCATCGACAGGGCTGAGGTCTTCTCCGGCATTACCCACGAGCAAGGTGTGCTTGCCGGTCGCCGGGGTATAACGCCAAATGTCGCGAGTGACTGCCGAAGTATGGTGCTTGCGGAAATTGTCTTCAAAGCCTTTAACATCCTGATACACAAAACTCTTGCCGTCAGGAGCCCACGAAATGCCGATTGCTGGAGTTGCAAGAATCTGCACGGGCGCGCCGCCGTCGACCGACACCGAATAAACTTCGGTCATTCGGCCCGAGGGATACAGGGCACTGCTCACCGGGTCTTGTATTGATGCCGAGTAGAGAAGCGTTTTTCCGTCGGGAGAAAATGCTTCGGGCGTTTCATAAGCCGAATTGAAAGTCAGACGCTTCCATTCGCCGGGCTTTGATGCGTCAACAATGAAAATATCGTTGTTGCCATAACGATCGGACGTAAAAGCGAGAGTCTTGCTGTCGGGACTCCACACAGGATGCGACTCAAATGTAGGCTGAGAAGTAATGCGCACGGCATCGCCGCCTTTCACAGGCACAGTATATATATCGCCCTTGTAGGCGAACGCGATGTGCTGTCCATCGGGCGAGATGCGTGCATAGCGCATCCACAGAGGTGCGGCAGCAGCATTCGCGGCTGCAAATGCCGAAAGAAATATCGAGATAGCTATAGCTCTTTTCATAGGAAACCTAACGATTGATTGTTATGGGAGCAAAAATACAAAAAAAATCAATTATACAGCTGCTGTTCAAGACACTTTTTGTAATCGACGCAAAAAAAAAATCTATCAAAAAAACTGAGCGACAGCTAACATATGTCCTGTCTCGTTTGTTTAAATTCTATAAATCGTCGATACAAACTATTTATTTTTATGACCGGCAAATTTATAACAAACTATTTTCTAACTATAAAAAATCAGCGATATGTGGCACGAACACATTGTACCTTTTTTTGTCGATAATCCCGCAATGGCGATATTTCTCACCTTATGCCTGGGATATCTGGTCGGCAAATTAAAATATAAGATGCTCACCCTCGGCACTGTGACAAGTGTTCTTCTTGTCGGTGTCGTTTTAGGTATTCTTATGCCGGAGGTGAAAATTCTTGCGCCTCTGAAAAACGTATTTTTCCTTCTGTTTCTTTTTGCCATAGGCTATAGCGTAGGCCCGCAGTTCTTCCGTAGCTTCAAAAAAACGGGCTTGCCTCAGGTAATTTTTGCCTGCGTGCTTTGCGTTGTCTGCCTTGTGGTTACATGGATTTGCGCCAAATTAGCCGGATACAATGCCGGTGAGGCCGTGGGTCTTTTCTCCGGCGCCCAGACTATTTCTGCTGTTATAGGCGTTGGTCAGGAAACTATTAATGGTCTGTCTATCGACCACGCACAAAAAACAGCAATGGACAACATCATTCCTGTGATGTATGCCGTCACCTACCTCTTCGGCACAGCCGGTTCGGCATGGATTGTTGCTTTCGCAGGTCCGGCTCTGATGGGCGGTATAGACAAATGCCGTAAAGACTGCCAGGAAGAAGAGACCGAAATGGGCGAAACTCTTATCGACCAGCCGGGATATGACTCCTCGCGCCGCGATGTTGCGTTCCGTACTTACAAGGTGACAAACGACTGGTTCGGCACAGGAAAGAAAGTGAGCGAGTTCGAAGCATATGTGCTCTCTCAGGGACGCCGTCTGTTTGTAGATCGCATACGTCACAACGGTACAATGATTGATACTCCCGCTCCGTCTCAGATGATTTACAACGGCGATGAGGTTGTGCTCAGCGGCCGCCGCGAGTTTATCATTGGAGAAGAGACATGGATTGGCCCCGAAGTCACCGATCCCGAACTCCTCGAATTTGCCATCCGTATCACTCCCGTACGCGCCGCCGGCAAGCATATCGACGGCATGACAGTAAAAGATTTGCTTTCACAACCCTTCATGCACGGTGTGAGCATACGCGAAATCAAACGTCAGCAGTCGCTCACCATTCCCGTGCGTGCTAATTCAATAATCAACGGCGGCGATATGATTACTCTCGTAGGTCTGCCCTACGATGTATCGACAGCTGCAAAAAGTATAGGTCTGCCCGAAAACCAGACTACAGCAACCGATATCATTTTCGTTACCCTCGGCATTCTCATCGGCGGTATCATCGGCGTGCTAAGTTTCAAGGCAGGCAGCGTGCCCGTATCGCTCACCACTTCGGGAGGAGCTCTCATCATGGGTCTTGTTTTCGGCTGGTGGCATAGCCGCCGACCCAACTACGGACAGATTCCCTCGTCGGCCGTATGGATTTTCAAAGACCTCGGACTTAATGTATTCATTGCCTGCGTCGGACTTCAGTGCGGACCCCACTTCATATCAGGATTCGAGCAGGCCGGCTGGATGCTCTTCGTATGGGGTGCAATCGCCACTACAATTCCGCTCCTCATAGGCATAATCCTCGCTCGCTACGTGTTCAAATTCCGCCCCGGCACAGCCCTCGGATGCGTTGCCGGCGGCCGTACGACAACAGCCGCGCTCGGTGCCGTCGAAGAATCACTCCGCAGCTCTGTTCCGGCAATGGGATACGCTATCACTTACGCCGTGGGAAATACATTGCTTATTCTATCCGGTGTAGTAATGGTAATACTATTTGCTTAAACCCCTCTCCAACAACATAAAAACATATAGAATATGGACAATCTCATCAACTCCCCTCTTGATGCCGAATTATCAAAACTCTCTCCCTTCGAACTTAAAGGACGCATCATCGCCGCTGCCGACGAAAAGGTAAAGAATGCAGCATACACCCTGCTCAATGCCGGCCGTGGCAATCCAAACTGGCTCGCCATCGAAAGCCGTAAAGCATTCTTCGCTATCGGTATGTTTGCCGTCGAAGAAGCCGAACGCGATTTCAGCCTTCCCGAAGGCATTGCTGGCGTTCCTCAGAAAGAAGGAATTTCCGTGCGCTTCGAAGACTGGATGCGGGCTCATGCCGGGCAACCCGGCGTCGACTTCCTCAAAGGCGCTTACGAATACGCCCTCACCGAACTCTCGGCCGATGCCGACTCGCTTATCGAAGAATGGGCCGGAGGAATCATGGGACACAACTACCCCACTCCACCACGCATCATGCCCTACACCGAAAAAATTATACAGAAATATCTCGATTGGGCAATCTGCGCCGGCAACCCTCCAGAGAACAATGTTTTCGACCTCTTCGCTGTCGAAGGCTCTACCGCAGGCATGTGCTACTGCTTCGATGTGCTCAAGCAGAACTTCCTGCTCAATGCCGGCGACTCTGTAGCGCTGATGGTGCCTGCTTTCACCCCCTACATCGAAATTCCTGAACTGAGCGAATTCCAGTACGACGTATTCAACATTCAGGCCGATGTGATGACTCCCGACGGTATGCACTCATGGCAGTACGACCCGGCAGACATCGCCAAACTCAAAGACAAAAAGTACAAGATGCTCTTTGTCACCAACCCATCGAACCCGCCAAGCTACGAAATCGACCGCAAGACTGTAGAGGCAATCAAAGAGGCCGTGAAGGCAAATCCCGACCTGATGATTCTCACCGACGACGTTTACGGAACTTTCGTAAAGGGCTACCGTTCGCTCATCGCCGACCTCCCCTTCAACGCCATGTCGTGCTACTCGTTCTCGAAGTACTTCGGCGCAACCGGATGGCGTATAGCAGTGACGGCTGTAAGCCAAAACAATGTTTTCGACAAGCTCATCTCCGAGCTCCCCGACGACAAGAAGACCGCGCTGAACAAACGCTACCAGTCGCTCACAATCGATGTCCCCGGCCTCAAATTCATCGACCGCATGGTAGCCGAAAGCCGTCTTATCGCCCTCAATCATACGGCAGGTCTCTCCACTCCTCAGCAAATCCAGATGTCGTTCATGGCTCTCGGTTCGCTCATGGACGAGAAGGGCGTTTACCACGAGCGCATGATTAAACTCATCCACAACCGTTACGACGCACTCTGGAGCAACTTCGGCTTCAAGATGCCCGACGACCCTCTCCGCGCCGATTACTACTCCGAAATCGACCTCATGGTATGGGCCCGCAAGCTCTATGGACAGGAATTTGCCGACTATATCGACAAGACCTACAGCCCGTTGGCCGCAGTTTTCCGCATCGCAAGCGAGACAGGCGCTGTGGTGCTCAACGGCGACGGTTTCGACGGCCCACGCTGGAGCATACGCGTTTCGCTCGCAAACCTCAACCAGGAAGACTACGTTAAAATCGGCAAATATATCCGCCAGATACTCGAGCAGTTTGCTAATGAATGGAAGGCCTCGAAAGAAGCCAAATAAAACATCAGGCAAAGGCTGAAACACAACAGGGATACTTCGCCGCAATTCGCGACGTAGTATCCCCGTTGTTTCAATTACAAAACTCTAATTTCTACAGAATGCGGCAGATAATACAACATTTCACCGACGACGACCTCTATAAATTTACCATGTGTTGCGCTGTAATCGAAAATTTTCCACGCACACGGGTTAAGTATAAATTCAACGACCGCGACAACACCGTTTACCCCGCAGGGTTTGCCGACGAGCTGCGCAAGCAGATAGCAATGCTCGAAAATGTGATTGTCACCGATGAAGAGATTGCATTTATGCGCGCGAAATGCAGCTACATTCCGGCGTGGTTTTGCAGCTACCTCAAAGGCTTCCGCTACGACCGTCGTTGGGTCACAGTCCGACAAGACAAAGAAGGACGTCTCGACATAGAATTCGAAGGCTGCTGGAGCGACACTATTCTTCTCGAAGTGAAGGTGCTGGCAATCGTATCGGAATTATACTATATGATGACAGGCGAAAGCGCCCGGCTCGACTATGATGCATATTATCGCAAGTCGTGGAACAAAGCCCGGCGGCTGATTGAAGCCGGATGCTCGTTCAGCGATTTTGGCACTCGCCGTCGCGCGTCGTTCGAGGCCCAGGATGTCGTTGTAAGAGCGATGAAAGAGTGTCAGGATTCTATGCCGTGCAAAGGCAGATTTGTCGGCACAAGCAATGTTTATTTCGCCATGAAATACAATCTGGTGCCTGTGGGGACGATGGCTCATGAATTCATATGCGCTATTGCCGGAATGTATGGGCCTCAGATGGCCAATTATCTCGCCATGAAGACATGGGCCAACACCTACCGCGGCGCATTGGGCACTTTTCTCTACGACACTTACGGTTGGCAGATTTTCAGTCTGAATTTCTCGGAAGACTACGCCAATATGTTCAAAGGACTGAGAGTCGACAGCGGCGACAACATCCGCGAGCTTAATCTGATTATAGAGAAATACCGGAGCCTAAACATCGACCCTCGCACAAAGCAGATTGTATTCAGCAATGGACTCGATGTCGACAAAGCAATTGCAATACAGCGCTATGCCTGCACGCGCTGCATTCCTTCATTTGGCATAGGCACTCACTTTACAAACGATTTCGAAGGCGTCAAACCCCGGAATATTGTAATAAAACTCATTGCAGTAAAAATCACTGAATCATGGCCTTTCTACTTCAGCACATGCAAACTCAGCGAAGACCACGGCAAATACACGGGCGACGAGGCAACCGTGCGCCGCTTTATCGAAATTCTCCACTTGTCCGAAGCCGGCAGTTGAGCCGTAGAATCTGCTCCACGAGAGAAGATGCCCATTGAAAAGCTATATTTTATATAGTAATCGCGTTCTGTTTCTGAAAGGATGGCAGTAAAAAAAAAGCCGCCCCGGAATGGAGGCGGCTTTAAGATTTTTCGCGCCGGCAACTTATTTGCGGATGCCGAGCTCTTTCTGAGCGATGATGGCGCGGTAGCGGTTGATGTCTTTGCGCATCAGGTAGTCGAGCAGACGACGACGCTTACCTACAAGCATCTTAAGGGCGCGTTCGGTTGTATGATCTTTGTGATTTGACTTAAGGTGCTGAGTCAAATGAGCGATACGGACCGAGAATAATGCAATCTGTGCTTCAGGCGAGCCAGTGTCAGTCTTACCCTTACCGTACTTCTCGAAGATCTGTACTTTTTCTTCAGAATTTAAGTGCATTCTTAGAAATTTTTTAGAGTGAATAAATGAAATGTTGGCATGCTTGCGCATTACCGGGTGCAAAGGTAGGTATTTTTACATTTTCAGCAAAAAGACTTAACTTTATTTAAGAATTATTTCTTAAGAGGTAATCCGTTGTAATCGCGGCTGTAACGGAGCATCTGGTCGACGTATGATTCGTCGTACGACACAGTGACATCTGTGATATTGCCGTTGTCGTCGTATACAGCTGTGTAAACGGGGTTGACGAAGCCCTTATAGGGTGCGATGTCGAGTGTTGCATAGCGGTCGAGCACCTGCTTGTGGATTTCAGGGTCGACCTTCACTGCATACTGCTCTACCATGGCTTTGGCGGCAGCATAGTCACCTGTCGAACGAATACGCTGGATTTCAGCGAGTAGCTCGCCGAAGAGGCCGCGAAGTGCGTCGTAGTCGTTGATTTTCACATATGTTTTGCCCTCGCGTTCAACGAGTTCAATCACATTGGCATCCTTTCCGTGTTCGTAGGCCCACTCGGCAATGAGTTTACGGTTGCGCATGTGAGCTTCTTCCACATTTTTGCCGGGCTCGATACGCATGAGCTGAGTCATGAGGCCGTTGAGGATGTATTTGTAGTACTCTGCCTTGTATGCATCCGGGTTGTCGAGCAGACCGATTTCGAGGAGTTTGGGGTCGGCAAGATAATAAAGGGCGAAGAGGTCGGCACGCGCTTCTTCGATTGTAGAGCCGTGCTCGCGGAGTGCGCCGTCGCTCACACCAGGCATCAGTTTGCCTGAGCCGTGGCCGAGACATTCGTGCAGGTCGGTGTGGAGGTTGTCGGTGATAAAGAGATACTGGTCGAGGAGCTCGCGTGTTGGCTCGTCAATCACAAATTCTTCATTGAAGCCGTTGCCGTGCGAAGCTTCGTCGTATGCCTGTGTTATATTCTCTATAGTCACACTCTTTGAGCCGTGAGTGGCGCGAATCCAGTTTGCGTTGGGAAGATTGATACCAATCGGGGTTGCCGGATATGCGTCGCCGGCGAGGATAGCGGCAGTGATTACTTTTGCCGAAACGCCCTTCACTTTATCTTTGCGGAATTTGGGATCGACAGGCGAGTTGTCCTCAAAGAACTGTGCGTTTGAGCTCAGAATCTCGGTGCGCTTGCTGGCCGGGATATTCTTGAAGTTTACGATTGACTCCCATGCGCCGGTCATGCCCAACGGGTCTCCATAGTCTTCGATAAAGCCGTTGATGAAGTCGACCTGCGAAGCGGTGTCTTCGGCCCACTTAATCGAATATTTGTCGAATGTAGCCAGGTCGCCGGTAGTATAGTAATCGATAAGGGTATTGATTATTTCTTTCTGCGCGGGATTTTCGGCATAATGGCTTGCGCTGTCGAGGTTTTCAACGATGTGTGCGATAGCCTCTCCGTAGAGACCGCCGAGTCTATAGTGGTCTTCAACGACTTTGCCGTTCTCTTTGCGCAGACGCGAGTTGAGACCATAGCTTATCGGTGTGGGATCGTCGGGCTTGCGGATAGATGCGTAGTAGTCTGTGACTTCTTTCTCTGTGAGGCCTTTTTCGTAGAGGTTGTTGGCGCTCGTCATGATGAGGTCGGCACCGTCTTCCTGATTCACACGCTTAGCATCGACAGCAGGGTTGAAAATCACTTCAACGAGCTCGCTTGCATTCTCGGGCGCAACACCGGCAGGGAGAGCTGCGAGCTGCGTTTCGAGGAATTCGCGTGAAAACTTAGGAGTGAATTTGTCTGTGCTGTAGTGGTGATGTATGCCGTTGCCAAACCACACCTGCTTCACATATGTTTCAAAGGCCTTGTAGTCGTCGCTGTTCTTGTCGCCATTGAAGTTTGTGTAGACGCCTTCGAGAAGCGAACGTATGGCGAGGTTGTTTACGTTGTTCTGATCCCAGAGGATATCACGGCCCCAGATAGCAGCCTCAGTAAGAAAGTATACGAGCTTTTTCTGCTGAAGCGAAAGACTGTCGAAGTCTGGCACCTTGTAGCGAAGCACTTCGATGTCGGCAAAGCGGTCGACATGGTAGTTGAAGTCGCCGGTATTTGCGTCCTCGATCTTGGGCGAGCACGCTGAGGCCATAAATAATGAAGCCATGGCAGCTGCTATGATTGTTTGTTTCATTATATAATGATATGTTATTGATTATTCCACATAAAGAACGAGACCTTTGAGGTATTCGCCTTCGGGATGATAGATATTCACCGGATGATCGGCCGGCTGAGTGAGCTGATGAAGAATACGCACCCTGCGTCGGCTCTGGGCGGCAGCGCTGAAAACGGCAAGGCGGAACTGCTCTTTACTCACCGCCTGCGAACACGAGAATGTGAAGAGGATGCCTCCGGGTGCGATTTTATCGAATGCTTTGGCATTGAGGCGACGATATCCCTGAAGGGCGTTGCGCAGAACGCTGCGGTGCTTCGCAAACGCAGGCGGGTCGAGGATTATGAGGTCGTGCACACCTTTTTCCATTGTATCGAGATACTTGAAGGCATCTTCGGCACTTGAGGTGTGGCGAGTGTCGCCGGGGAAGTTAAGGGCCACATTGGCATCGGTGAGGCTTATGGCTTTGGCCGAGGAGTCGACAGAAACCACACTTCGCGCGCCTCCTGCAAGAGCGTAGACAGAGAAGCCTCCTGTGTAGCAGAACATGTTGAGCACAGAGCGGCCGTGGCTGTAACGGCCTACGAGAGCTCGGTTGTCGCGCTGGTCGACAAAGAAACCGGTTTTCTGACCGCGAAGCCAGTCGATGCGGAAGCTGAGACCATTTTCTGTGGCTGTATCGCTTATAAAGTCACCGATAAGATAGCCGTTTTCGGGGTCGAGACGCGCCTTATATGGCAATGTTGTCTCCGATTTATAGTATACACTCTTTATGTCGAGCCCCTGCAACGCAGTCAAAGCTTCGGCAATGGTCTTGCGTGCAAAGTGCATGCCGGGTGAATGTGCCTGTATTACGGCTGTCTCGCCATAGACATCCACCACAAGTCCCGGAAGGAAGTCGCCCTCGCCGTGGACAAGACGGAATGCCGTGGTGTCGCCGCCAGGCATTCCGAGCACGCTGCGGAGAGCAGCAGCAGCCTGCAGACGCTTTGTGAAGAAGTCTTTGTCGATAGTCTCGTAGGCATCAAACGACAGCATACGCACGGCGATGCTGCCAATCTGGAAATGTCCGGTACCTATAATGCGGCCGTCGGCAACAGCCACTGCCACAAGGTCGCCCTCCTCTACCTCATCACCCTCCTGAGGCATGTAGGTGAGAGCACCCGAAAACACCCACGGGTGAAAACGGTCGAGAGACTCCTCCTTGCCTTTGCGCAGGCAAAGCAGAGGCAGTCCGGCATCTGTACGCGTTATTTTATTTTTCATTATTTCAAGAAGAATCGGTAAATATCATTGCCGTTGGCATAGACCAGCAGCAGTAACAGAAATGCGAATCCGCATGTATTCACAATCTCGAGGAATTTGTCTGAGGGCTTTCGGCCAGTAATCATCTCCACAAGCAGGAAGAGAGTGTAGCCGCCGTCGAGTCCCGGAATAGGTATGATATTCATAAAGGCGAGAATAATCGACAGAAACGCTGTGATTTGCCAGAACGAATACCAGTTCCATGCCGAGGGGAAAAGGTCGCCGAGTGTGCCGAATCCGCCGAGGCTCTGTGCGCCCTCTTTGGTAAATACAAGTCTCATCGACGACACATAGGAGGCCAAACGGTCGGTGCCTATTTCCCAGCCCCGCGGAATCGACTGAAACAGCCCATACTCAACAACCTGTGGTTCGAAAATTTCGAGCGGAGAAACCATCTGGATGCCAATCTTGCCGGCATCGGAGATTTCGACGTCGAGCATAGCCAGTGTGCCGTCGGCATGTTGCACGCGCACCGGCACAGTCTGCCCTTTGTGAGCCTGCAGAGAAGGCATGAATTCGGTTATTGCAGGAGTTGTGTCGTTACCAACAGCGAGAATACGGTCGCCCGGCTCTATGCCGGCAAGGGCAGCAGGCTCGCCGTTCATGGTTTTTGCCACCACTACAGGCACACGCATTGTCATAGGCATATATTCTTTGCCTTTGGTAGCAATCTGACGTATGAGAGCGTCGCTTATGCTTATTTCCACAGGCTCACCGTTGCGAAGCACGCCAACACTCGTACCAGGCTGTATGAGATCCCATGTCACAGAGTAGTCTTTGGCGTCGACAGCCTTGCCGTCGATGCTCTGCAGAATATCTCCATTTCGGAAACCGGCCTCTACAAATTCATTGGAGAAATCCATACCCTCGGTCATTGCCTGGAAAGGTATTACACGATCGCCCCAGTGGAAGGCGATACCGGTGTAGATGATTATAGCGAGCACAAAGTTGAGCACCACGCCCGCCACCATTACGCAAAGGCGCTGCCATGCCGGCTTGCTGCGCAATTCCCAACTCTGAGGCTCGGCAGCGAGTTTCGAAGCATCTTTGGTCTCGTCAACCATGCCGGCAATATCGCAATAACCGCCCAGAGGCACCCAGCCGAGACCATAGACGGTGTCGCGCCATGTAGGACGACCGTCGGGTCGCGACACATGCTCTTTGCCCACGCGCAGACTGAATGTACCGGGCTTGCCGTTGCGTGCAAAGATGTCGAGCGTACCCTTCATCGGGTCGTAGCGCAACAGGGAGAAATATGGGTTGAAAAAGAGGTAGAATCTGTTTACTTTCACACCGAAAATGCGGGCGAAGATGTAGTGGCCGAATTCATGCACCGTGACGAGGATGATCAGGGCAAGAATAAGCTGTGCAGCTTTAATCAATATATCCATCGGTTATTTTATTTCAAAAGTTTTACAGAACTCTGTGGCGCGGCGGCGCGCTTCGGCATTGACGGCCACAAAGTCTTCGTAGTCGGGAACAGCCACAAATGTTGTGGCATCGAGAGTGAGCATATTTACCTCGAAAATCTTAGGGAAGGAGATTCGACTTTCCAAAAACGCTTGTACGGCGACCTCGTTTGCCGCATTTACGGCACAGGCGGCCGTGCCTCCGCGCTCAAGACAGAGCTGTGCAAAACCAAGGCAGGGGAAACGGTCGGCATCGGGCTTCTCGAAAGTAAGCATTGCATAGTCTTCGAGCCTCAAGGGCTTCTCGGCGCCAGGCAGGCGAGTATTGCAGCCCAGGGCGTAGGCTATGGGCAGATGCATGTCGGGCACGCCGAACTGCGCTTTGACAGCGCCGTCGGTAAACTCCACCATAGAATGAACTATCGACTGTGGATGAACGACGGCCGATATGCGCGAGGGCTCGATATGGAAAAGATGATGAGCTTCTATTATTTCAAAGGCTTTATTCATCATTGTAGCCGAGTCTATGGTGATTTTGGAGCCCATGGTCCAGTTGGGATGCCGGAGCGCATCGGCCGGTGTGGCTCCGGCAATCTGCGCGGGAGTCCATGTGCGGAAGGGACCGCCCGAGGCTGTGATAAGCAGTCGCTCTACCGATGTGTGGCTTTCGCCTCGGAGACATTGCGCAATGGCCGAGTGTTCGGAATCGACCGGATAGATTGTCGACTCCGATTCGTCGAGCAACCGGTTCACCAGATTGCCGGCCACAACGAGTGTCTCTTTATTGGCAAGCGCTATATCTTTGCCGGCCTTGAGCGCGTGTATTGTGGGCTCGAGACCGCTGTATCCGACCGTGGCGGTCAGCACCATGTCGATATCGGGCGCTTCCACGCACTCAGCCAGAGCTTTGGGACCGGCGGCGGTGGCAATGCCATGCGGCGCCAGAGCTTCGCGCAGCCGTGGCAAAAGACTCTCTTCGCCTATAACGACAAGCCTCGGCTTGAGACGCAACCCAAGCTCAATGAGATTGTCTGCACGGTGGCCGGCTGCAAGCACCTGCGCCTTATACAGCTCGGGGTGCCGCTCTATTATATCAAGTGTCTGGCGTCCGATTGAACCGGTAGCTCCAAGCACTGCTATTCTTTTTTGAGTATGCACTTTTGCAATTTTTAGATTTAATTCAGCATGGACAGAACATGCCATTCCGCACCGTGGGTGAAATACAATCAGCTACCACCATGCACTGAACTGCAAAATTACGAATTTTTCACCGAATCTCAAAAACTTATAGAGTGTGTAGAGTCAACAAGCAAGTGCAAAATTAGCGAAAGAGTTTTATGAATAGTTCCAACGGCGAAGAAAAGTTGAGCTTTTCACGTGGCCTCCGGTTTATTTTAGCCTGAACCTTGTCTAAATCGGCCTGCTCGACCTCTCGAAAATGTAGAGTCAACAAGCAAGCGGCAAGCAACTGTTTTTGCCCGGAATGCCATTAACCATTAAATAAACGCCGTTTACCCACGGGGCTAAACTTTTGCTTTCCCGGATGTCTTATTTATAGTAACTGATAACTGAAAACAAAAATGAGAATCAAGACTTTGTTAAGTTGTATTTCCGTTGGTTTAAGCCTCGTCTTCTTAAGTATTTCGTTGACTGGCTGTGCCCAGAGAACCGATAAGCAATCGTCGGAAAAAACAATGGGCACGGATGCAAGCAAGAAGAAAGGCAAAGGACGTTCCGGAGGACCTCAATTAGGCACTCCTGGCGGAGGTCCGGTTATTGATAAGAACGGCGATGCCACATTGCAAACCATGATAAAGAATGAATTGCCGTACTTTAAGCAATTGGAATATACCGATGCTGAGACCGGGAAATCAATGAAGTACAATCTGTACTCCCCCAAAACACTCGAAGCAGGGAAGTCTTATCCGCTTGTTTTGTTTATGGCAGACGCGAGTACGCCCGGCACAGATGTTACTCGTCCGCTGACACAAGGGTACGGAGCGTTGGTGTGGGCTACCGACCAATGGCAAGCTGAACACCCGTGCTATGTCATTGTTCCGCAATATTCCGGTGTAGCGGTGAATGACGCTTACGAGCATACTGAAGAGGTTGACATGGTGGCGCGACTCGTACAGAAAGTAGCTAAGGAATATCAGGTTGATACGAATAGGCTCTATACCACAGGCCAGTCTATGGGTGGCATGATTTCAATGTACTATAATTCTGCTTTTCCGGACTTATTCGCAGCTTCGATTTTCGTAGACTGCCATTGGGACAAAGCGACATTCCCTGAACTTGTAAAACACAAATTTGTATTTATTACAGCGGGAAAAGCCGGAACTTTCGACGCTCTTGAAAAGGCAGCTAAAGATGCGGGAGTAAAATATGAATACACTGATTTCAGTGCTAAATTACCCCAGACTGAACAAGATTCTCTTGCAAGTGCAGCACTTGCCAAGGGCGCGCCGATAACAATAATCAATTTCACATCAAAAACAGTTCTTCCTGCCGACGGCAAAGGTAGTGAACACATGTATTCATTTGATTACGCATATCGGCTGACACCAGTGAGAGAATGGCTTTTCAAACAGAGTAAATAAAGTTTTTAAGGTAAATAGATTGTTTATAGAAAGGGAGAAACAGCAAATAGGTCTCCCTTTGTTTATACATAAATTTTTCAACTATATACATTGAGATATGTCTCTTAATAGAATTTACATTTCTACGATTCTTACCGCTTGTATTGCCGGCAGTGCGGTTTCAGTTCAAGCAAAAGTAGACGACAAGCTTATGTTTGACCCAAGCGTCGCAAAGAAAGCGGTTCTGACTATGCCCTCAGGTGAGGACGTAAAATACACTGCCTATGAAAACATCTTCTACGTGACCAACATCAAAGATTCAGTGTACCAGACACTCAATATATATGTACCTGAAATTCTCAACAGAGGTGACTCCACCCCGGTATTTCTCCGCACATACATAGGCGGCTATATGGCAACCACTGCGAAGTCGCCATCTGCATCGGATGCAACCGGCAGAGCTTTGAAAGAAGGTTATGTTGTCTGCATACCCGGTTCCAGAGGTGCGAACTCTACAATAACACGAGATGGTAAGACAATATATACAGGCATAGCACCGAATGGACTACTCGACCTTAAAGCCGCAATCCGTTATCTGCGTTATAATGACAATTTGATTCCGGGAAGCGCCGAACGCATTATTATCGATGGCACAAGTGCCGGCGGAGCTATGTCGGCATTGGTGGGTACGACAGGCGACCGTCCGGAATATGACGACTTTCTGCGCAAAATGGGTGCGGCCCAAACATCTGACAAGGTATTCGCTTCAGTCTGTTATTGTCCGATAGCAGATCTGAATCATGCCGATATGGAATATGAGTGGTTATACGGCTGTACCAACACTGGTGTTCGTCATCTCGATGCCGACCAAATAACCATCTCCGATGAACTGGCTGCCGAATGTCCGGCTTATATCAATAGTCTAAATCTTAAGGATGATGCCGGAAATACAATAACAGCCGACAATTATAAAGATTATCTCAAAACATTTCTTATTGCCTCAGCCCATAAGGCTCTTGAAGAGGGATGTGAGATACCCGATACTATAGGGATAATCAGGTATGCTGACAGACCTGACTTCGGCGGACGGCCAATGCGGACAGCCAATGGTGACGTTGAGCGTCGAATGCGTGTTCCAGAAGGTGATGGCCGTGGCGCCCCTTCGTTCGGTCCGGCCGGAATGCGTCCAAGATTCAGCAACAACACCGACTATGTGACGGGAATCGATCTTGACCTGTATCTGAACTATGTGGCCAGTGTGACACCACTCAAGACCCCTCCGGCGTTTGACCAGTATGGTGTGCTGCTCGATACGCCGACACCTGAAAATAGCGTATTCGGTGATGAGGAAGGAACTCCTGCAAACTTTACAGATTTCAGCCTGCGTCACCGTCTGCGCGACAACGACGCGACTCTCGGCGAGGACATGGCGCGCAGGGTGTTCGTAATGAATCCAATGAATTTCATATCGGAGGGAGCTCCGTCAGTGGCTCCGCACTGGTTTATACGTCATGGCGCAAAAGACCGTGATACATCATTTCTTGTACCGGTCAATCTTGCCACTAAGCTAAAAAATTCAGGTTTTGATGTGAACTTCTTTTTGCCGTGGAATCGTCCTCACAGTGGCGACTATAATCTTGATGATCTCTTCGGCTGGATTGACCGTATCAGCAGATAATGGATAGCCGTAAACTATCATTGAAGAAATATGCCGCTGTCATCGCCATACTTATAGTATTGGTGATGACAGTGCTTGATGTCACGCTAGTCAACGTGGCTCTGCCGGTGATGGCCGATAAGTTTGCCATTTCGGATTCAGAAGCTGTATGGATTGTGACAATATATCAGCTGGCGATAACTATGCTGTTGTTGCCTCTGTCGTCGGTAGGGGATCTGTTCAGCTATCGCCGTAATTTTCTTGCCGGTGTGGCGATTTTTAGTGTGGCATCTGTTTTGTGTGCGACTTCCTGCAGTTTTACGGTGATTCTTGTGGCACGTGCGCTGCAGGGTATTGGAGCGGCGTGTGTCATGAGCGTCAACATAGCGCTTACAAGACTTATTTATCCGCGCAACATCCTTGGACGCGGAATGGCACTCAATGCCATGGTGATAGCTATCGCCACAGCAGCCGGTCCGACGATAGCCGGATGTATTCTGTCGGTGGCGTCATGGCACTGGTTGTTTCTGATAAATGTGCCTTTCGGCATCGCGGCTTTTTTTATAGGCAGGCGGCTCTTGCCGCATAATCCGCCAAAAGAGCGGAGTCAGAAGTTTGACTGGATAAGCGGCATGGAGAATACGATTGTGTTTGGTCTTATCTTTTATGCTCTCGGCAGTTTTGCCCGCAAAGGCGACATGGTCACGAATTCGTGTCTGCTATGCGCTGGGGTCATAGCAGGTGTGTTCTATGTTCGACGCCAGTTCGGCCGGGAAACTCCAATGCTTCCGGTAGATCTGTTCGGAATCAGGCTATATTCGTTGAGCATAGCTACATCTGTATGCTCTTTCATAGCTCAGAATCTGGCGATGATATCGTTGCCGTTTTTGTTTTTCAATAATTTGGGATTCAGTGAAATCACTACCGGATTGCTGATGACTCCCTGGCCACTTGCCACGATGATATTGTCGCCTATGGCTGCGCGCTTTGTCGAGAGACACAATCCCGGTATCACAGCGGCTGCCGGCATGGGAATATTTGCGGTCGGCATAACGATGATGCTTCTTATTCCGCACTCCGGCGTGTCGGAGTGGGATATAGCCTGGCGTATGGCTTTGTGCGGTATAGGATTCGGCTTGTTCCAGACTCCCAACAGTATAGTAATGGTCATTGCGACTCCGATACACCGTACAGGAAGTGCGGGCGGCATGCAGAGCACAGCGCGGCTGGTTGGACAGACGCTCGGGGCTACTATCGTCACTCTTATATTTGCAGTGTCATCTCCTGGAGCCTCGGTAAGCGTATGTCTGTATACGGCACTTGGTATGGCATTGGTGGCAGGCTTGCTTAGTCTGACACGGTCAAGTCGTATCGGGTCGACTCTCTCTTAACAGAGAGACTATACAAGGGGCGTTGTCATAGCGTCCAATTGCTGACACCCATTGCCTGATAAAATCAAAGCGCAGTACCAAAAATTGACACTGCGCCGCTGACTCAATGATATACGAAAAGCGGTTTCAGGCTATAGCTGACCGGGAAGATTTATATGCCATGTAGGACATCTGCAGCGCTACGATAGAGCAGATGGCCATGACACAGTAGGAAGACAGCTGTATGGTGCCGATTCCAACAAGAGGAGTGACAATTCCACCGAAAAAGAATCCCGTGGCTCCGACAATCGCCGAAGCCCATCCGATCATTGCTTTTCCTTCGGTCATGGCCAGAGTGGTAGATGAGGTGAAGACCATACCTACAGAGAACAACATGACGAAAACCAGAATCTCATATCCCCAGAAGCCTACTCCCAAATAATAACAGCAGAGCTGCAGCATGGAGCAGGCAAGCATGCCGGCGCAACCGATATGTGATGCATTGGCAATCTGACGGAGTTTTAGTGAAATTATCGATCCGCTGCCAATAGCCATGGAATTGATGCCGAACAACACTCCAAACATCAGTTCTGACAGTCCGAAATCATTCTGAAGAATGAATGATGCAGAAGATATATAACCGAACAGAACCGCATTGGACATTCCAAAAATCAGTACGTAGCGCATGTATGATCCGTTTTTGAGCAGAGATCCGGCTTGAGTGAAAAGACTGGTCATCGTGCCGGCATAGCGTTTTGACACAGGATGTGATTCTCTGAACGGAATGGATACGGCATATAGTATCAGCCCAATGGCAAGCAGTATGCAGAAAATTCCTTTCCAACCGATTGACTCTGAAAACAGTCCGCCGATAACAGGTGCGGTCACCGGCGCTATTCCATTGATAGCGCCTATAATGGCAAGAGTTTTGGCCAGTTCGCGGCCGCTATAACAGTCGGTCGCCACCGAGCGCGACAGAACCACTCCTCCTGCACCACCGAGTCCCTGAAAGAAACGGCAAATATTGAGAATGTCGATAGTCGGAGAGAAAATACTGGCGACAGTAGCGAGTATGAACAGGGCTATAGCGCTCTTGAGCAGTGGTTTCCGGCCCCATTTATCGCTTAGGGGACCGAAAAACAACTGCCCTACAGCCAGCCCGATAATGCATGCGGCAAGACTCATCTGTACGGCCGACGGCGATGTATGGAATTCGGCTGTCATGACGGGAAGTGCCGGCAGATACATGTCGGTCACTAGCGGCGGGAATGCCGCGAGCGCTCCAAGCAGAAGGTAGAGATAAACGAGATACTTTTTTCCTGATTGATATTCCATTGCTATTGTTTTTGGTTGCAATCGAGTAGGTCGGGAAACGAAAGTTTTCTGACCTACTTTCGTTTCCTTTCCTCTCACACCACCGTACGTGCCGTTCGGCATACGGCGGTTTAATTTGTTTTCAAAGAGTGTCTAATCGTATAGTAGTCAAGGCAACTGACCAAGCCTCTGCGCGTTAGTATCTCTTTCGAGATTGCCCATGCCACGCAGGTTTTCCTTACCACCCATTCATAGCGGTTGCCACAATAGGATGTAAGTTTGGCTAAGTCGTTGTCTACCCCGAGTTTACGGAGTCCCCATGCGCGCTTTTGTGGTGTTTTCCATTGTTTCCATATCACCTTACGCAACATCGTCCGCAGATGTGCGTCTATCTTCTCTATCCTGCTTTTCATCGCTCCTATAGAGAAGTAGTTTATCCATCCGCGTATAACAGAGTTTAGCATGGCGATACGGTCGGTCAGGGAGATACTCCACGAGCGTTTGCATAGGCTCTTCAACTTGCGCTGGAACTTTTCCACCGAACTCTCATGTGGCCGTGCACTCCATTGCCGTGTCTGCGTTGACTTGTAGAACCCAAATCCGAGATATTTGAGTTTGTTAGGTCGGCACACATGGGTTTTGGTTGCGTTGACCTTTAGCCCGAGTTTCTGCTCTATCCATTTGGTTATGGTGTGCATCACTCGGTTGGCACTCGCACTGCTGCCAACGGCTATTATACAGTCATCTGCATACCGCACGTAGCGAAGTCCTCGTTTTACGAGTTCCTTGTCAAGCTCGTTGAGCATGACATTGCTCAATAAGGGGGAGAGATTGCCGCCCTGCGGTGTTCCGAGTTCTGTTGCTTCGTAAATACCATTTTCCATTACTCCCGATTTAAGATACCTGCGTATCAGGCTTTCGGTGTCAGGGTCGCGGATTACTCTGCCTACGTAACTCATCAGCTTATCCTGCGGTACGTTGTCGAAGAACTTCTCCAAATCTATGTCAACTATCCACTCATAACCTTCGTTGAGGTATTCCAAAAGTTTAAGCACAGCCTGCTCACAGCTTCTGCCGGGGCGGAAGCCGTAGCTGTTCTCTTGGAACTCTGCCTCGAAGATGGAAGTGAGGATTTGGACTATGGATTGTTGAACTGTCCGGTCAACGACCGTAGGAATACCGAGCTTACGTACACCTCCGTTGGGTTTGGGTATCGCTACCTTCCTTACAGGCGCAGGTTTATAACTCCGCTCAAGGATTGACTGCTTGATGCTTGACCAGTTTTCGTTCATATAGGCGCGCAGTTCTTCGACTTTCATGCCGTCTATCCCTGCCGCCCCCTTGTTGGTAATAACCTTTTCAAGGGCTATTCGGACGTTACTGTTTTCAAGTATCTTTTCGATTAGTTTCATCTTCCGTCTTTCTTAGAGCTTGTTTAAAAACAAATGTGAATAATAAATTAAGCATCAGTCAATATTTCAGGCATTTATGCTTTGGTGATTGTTTAAATAAATGAATAACCAGAAACAAAACCAAAGAATTATGTATCTGACAGATTTGACTGATGCTCAGAAGGAGTATATAAAAGGAACAATTCTCATGGACAATTGG
>Ga0137307_100689_pt1 | contig 39606 bp, 38 predicted proteins | sample NAcewD2O_March_2_FD_97180 | JGI IMG/M metagenome (GOLD analysis project Ga0137307, IMG submission 97180) | Mouse cecal microbial communities from Vienna, Austria - N-Acetylglucosamine amended D2O_March | ecosystem: Host-associated > Mammals > Digestive system > Large intestine > Cecum | place... | reverse complement strand
CTTTCCTTTGTAATTGAGCAGGTTTTATCCAATGCCTTAAAATATACCCAGGAAGGCTCTGTGACAATCTATTTGGAAAAGCCGGGGATTCTCTGTATCAGGGATACAGGCATGGGCATTGCCAAAGAGGAGCTTCCAAGAATTTTTGAAAAGGGATTTACCGGTGAAAAGGGCAGGGAGGATAAGCGGGCGACAGGTCTGGGGCTTTATCTCTGCAGACAGATTTGTGAGAGAATCGGGGCAAAGATATGGGCGGATTCCAAGGTAGAGCAGGGGACTGCCGTTAAAATTGATTTCAGGGGCGGAAAAGAAATTGTTACAAAAATGTAAGAAGTGAGAGAGAAATGTAAGGAGATTCCATGGAATGCATTTCTCTCTTTTTATTATAATGATGTCACAAAAAAGAAACAGGAGGCATCTATTATGAGTATTTTGGAAGTAAAATCCTTGAAAAAAGTTTATACCACCCGGTTTGGGGCAAATCAGGTAACGGCTCTTCGGGATGTGAATTTTTCCGTGGAAAAAGGGGAGTACGTGGCTATTATGGGAGAGTCCGGGTCAGGGAAAACGACGCTGTTAAATATTCTTGCGGCGCTGGATAAACCCACAGGGGGAACGGTACTGTTAAACGGGAAAAATCTTGCTGCGATTTCCGAAAATCACATTGCAGGATTCCGCAGGGATAATCTGGGTTTTGTGTTCCAGGATTTTAATCTGCTTGACACTTTTACCCTGGAGGATAATATTTATCTTCCCCTGGTGTTAGCAGGTATGGCCCACAAAGAAATGTACCGGAGGATTCTGCCTATTGCAGCCATGCTTGGGATAAAAGACCTTTTGCAGAAATATCCCTATGAGGTTTCCGGGGGACAAAAGCAGAGGGCCGCCGTGGCAAGGGCTCTTATTACAAACCCCCACCTGATACTGGCGGATGAGCCTACGGGAGCCCTTGACTCCCGTTCCTCCGATGAGCTTTTGCGGCTTTTTGCCGCTGTGAATGAGTCGGGGCAGACCATACTTATGGTGACACATTCCACGGCGGCGGCAAGCCGGGCAAACCGGGTGCTGTTTATCAAGGACGGGGAAGTGTTTCATCAGATTTACCGGGGGGAGGACAGTGATGAAAAGCTGTATGAGAAAATATCAGATACCCTTACGGTGCTTATGACGGGAGGTGAGAAGAGATGAAAAAAGGTTTTTACCCAAAGCTTGCATGGACGGGGATGAAAAAGAATAAGCAGCTTTACTATCCCTATTTACTGGCAGGCGCCGCTATGGCAATGGTGTTTTATATTTTCAGTTTCCTGGGGGAATCTCAGGTGGTAAAAAGCCTGCCGGGGAAAGAAGTCCTGCCCCTCTTGTTTCACTACGGTGCATGGGCGGTGGGGCTGTTTTCCGTCCCCTTTCTCTTTTATGCAAATGCTTCTCTGATTAAAAAGAGAAAAAGGGAGCTGGGGCTTTATAATATCCTTGGGATGAATAAAAAGAACATTTTTTTCGTCCTGTTTTGGGAGGCTGTGATAACCTACGGCATTGCAGTATTCGGAGGGATTTTTGCAGGAATTATCTTTTCAAAAATTGCGGAGCTTGGCCTTGTAAATATTATGGATAAAGAGGTAAATTACCGCATTTATGTGGAGTGGAAGTCCGTTCTTTATTCCCTGGGTATGTTTGCGGTAGTTTTTATTTTGATACTTATTTCCATGATGTACCAGATAAGGAAAAATAATCCCATAGAGCTTCTGCACAGTGAATCCGCCGGGGAGCGCCCGCCAAAAAGACGGTTTCTTCCCACAGTTTTAAGCCTGGTGTTCCTTATGATTGGTTATGCCTTTGCGGCTGGGATAAAAGCCCCCATATCCTTCCTGAAATTATTTTTGGCGGGAGGGAGCATTACCATCGGTTCATTTTTACTGTTTATGTGTGCTTCCGTGTACCTCTGCAAAGTCCTGCAGAACAACAAAAAGTATTACTATAAGACCTCCCATTTTGTCACCGTATCCACCATGTCTTTCCGCATGAGGCGCAACGGGGCAAGTCTGGCGGCAATCTGCGTGCTGGTGACCTTTATCCTTGTGTCCCTGACATTTTCCGTGTCCTTCTATAAGGGTTCCGTGGACGTGGTAGACAGCCATTATCCCAATGATATGGGAATCAGGCTGGAAATTCCCGGGGAAAGGATTGAAGAGGAAATTGCAGACAAGGCCTGCACAAAAGAATATTGGCTTGGAATAGAAAAAGTCCTGGCGGAAAAGAATGTTTCCGGTTTGGATGCAGTGCAGTATTATTCCGCCAATATGCTGGCCGTTATCCGAAAAGGCTGTCTGGATTTTGGCATAGACATGCGTGACACATGGTTTACGCCGGGAGGTTACAGCGAATGGGAGAGGGGGGAGGATAAGATTGTAAATGTGCGGGTGATTGATTTAGACACCTACAATAAAATCTGCAAGGCAAACCTTACCCTAAAGGAGGAGGAGGTTTTTGCGGCGTCCCGGGAGGTAAGGTATTCCTACGGCGGGGTGCGGTTAAAAAACGGGAAAGAAGTTAAGGTAAAAAGTGTGGAGAGAAAGATTCCGGGCATGGCGGAGGCAAGGATTGTGGGGGATTCTATGGATGCCCATGGATGTGAAGAAATGTTTCTTGTGGTGCCTGATTTAAACAGTTTTATGGGGAAGGACATTGAGCGCTTTTCCAGGGAAAATTATCTGAATTACCAGTGGGAGTGCGGGATTTCCATGGAGAAAAATGAGGCCGCACAGCAGGCTGTATATGAGGCAGTACAAAAAAGCATGGACCAGGTATGCAAAGCTTTGGAAAGCCCATATGACTTGGAGGATATCTGTTACTGGAAAGTGGCCAAGGGGGAGCGGTTTTATGCCCTGGCGGGGGGCCTTTTGTTCCTTGCGGTTATTTTGAATATTCTCTTTGTCTTTGTGACGGCGCTTATTATGTATTACAAACAGATGTCGGAGGGGTATGAGGATGTGAGGCGTTTTGAAATTATGGGAAAAATCGGCATGACGGCGGAGGAGATAAAAAACAGTATCCGTTCCCAGGTGTTTACCGTGTTTTTACTGCCTTTTTTTGTGGCAGGCATTCACATGGCTTTTACTTATAATATTCCCTACCGGATGCTTAGGATGGCGGTGATAGATGATAAAGGGCTGGTTTTAAAAGTTATGTGGGTTTGCTATTTTGTTTTTGGGGCGGTATACTCTTTCGTTTATGGAATCACCTCCCGGGTGTACTACAACATTGTAAAGAATCCGGCGGGAAAATAGGGAAAACAAAATATTTTAGAAAGAAATTATGAAGGATTCCTTAATATCTTTTCCGGTATATTGACAACATCCGGAGAAAGGCGTACACTTGTTCTGTAAGAAATTACCAATTTTAAAGAAAGGCAGGAGAAAGAAAACATGAGAAGAGAGAAATGCAGCAAGAAAATGATTTGCCAGGTAATTGCTTTGTGCCTTATGGTGTGTACCTTGATTTTGCCCACACCTGTTTCGGCTAATGTGATTCAGGGACAGACGCAGACAGGGGTAGGCCAGGTACAAGGATTAAGAGCAGGCATATGCAAGGCCAACAGCATTAATATCCGCTGGGAGCAGGTACAGGGGGCATCAGGGTATCAGATTTACCGCAGTGAAGCCCGGAACGGAAAGTATGTAAGGCTCAGGAATATAGGGCCCGGAGGTTATGCTTTTTTAAACAACAAAAATGTTTCTATGGGAACGGAATATTTTTATAAAGTGAGAGCTTTTAAAAATACTTCCAAGGGAAGGGTATACGGAAAGTATTCCAAAATTTTAAGGGTGAATTCCCTTCAGACCCGAAGCATAAAAGTACGGGCAAAATTTAATGTAAATGTCCGGAAATATGCGGGAACCAGTTATGACAGGTTAATTACGGTACCCAAGGGAACAAAAATGACAGTGCTGTGTACTTCCAAGGACAAAGCAGGGGCAAAGTGGTATCGTGTGAAAGTAAGTCTTAACAAGAAAAGTTATAAAGGATATGTGAGAAGTGATTTGGTGAGATAAACCAATTCCAAAAAAGGTTTGTACAGAAGTTTGTACAAACCTTTTTTGTCTCAGTGTGATTTTTACTGAAGTAAATCCGTTCTGTTTATTGCTGCAATTAAAGCGTTGACAGAGGCTTTGATAATGTCTTCGTCCATGCCGATGCCCCAGTGAAGCTTTTCGTGGACAGTGATGCCCACATAGGCCAAGGCCCTTGAGGAAGAGCCTTTGGACAGGGAGTGCTCTGTGTACTCCGTGAGCTCGTAGCTGAAGCCGAAATATTTTTTGATGGCTTTGCTTATGGAGTCTAACCGCCCGTTTCCGTTGCTGGTTACGGTGGAAGTGTCGTCTTTGTAGGAGATGGTAACTTCCGCTTCAATGCCGTTGTTCTGTTTAAAGTGATATTCCGGTATATGGAAGGCAAAATCTACATCCCGGTAAGTTGCCTTGAAAATGTCGTAAATCCGCTCCGGGGTCAGCTCGCTGTGCTCTTTGTCGGAAACGTTTTTTACAATATACCCGAATTCTTCTTTCATCCGGTCGGGAAGGTTGATGCCGTAAGCCTGTTTTAACACATAGCTTACACCGCCTTTCCCGGACTGGCTGTTGATGCGGATCACATCGGAATCGTAGGTGCGTCCCACATCCTTGGGGTCAATGGGAAGGTAGGGCACCGTCCAGTACGGGTCTTCCCCGGACTCATGGCATGCCATTCCTTTGGAAATTGCATCCTGGTGTGAGCCGGAAAATGCGGTAAACACCAAATCACCTGCATAGGGCTGGCGCATGGATACTTCCATGTTGGTAAGCCTTTCATAAGTATCCCGCAGGTGTTTCATATCGTGGAAGTTAAGTTTGGGGTCTACCCCGTGGGAGTACAGATTCATGCCCAATGTGACAATATCCACATTTCCTGTGCGCTCCCCGTTGCCAAACAAGGTTCCCTCAATGCGGTCTGCCCCTGCCAAAAGGCCCAGCTCCGCATCGCAGATGCCGCTTCCCCTGTCATTGTGGGGGTGCAGGGAGATAATCACGCTTTCTCTGTATTTTAAGTGTTTGTGGAAATATTCTATCTGGCTGGCAAACACATGGGGCATGGAGTGCTGCACCGTGGAGGGCAGGTTGATAATGGCCTTTCTCTCCGGGGTGGGCTGCCATACGTCCAAAACCGCATTGCAGACTTCTAAGGCGTATTCCGGCTCCGTGCCGGTAAAGCTCTCCGGGGAATACTCAAAAGAAATATTTCCCTTTTCATTTTTTGCCAGGTCGTACACCAGCTTTGCCCCGTCCACGGCGATTTGTTTGATTTCCTCTTTGGATTTTTTAAATACCTGTTCCCTTTGGGCCACGGAGGTGGAATTGTAAACATGTACGATTACGTTGGGGGCGCCGTCAATGGCCTCGAAGGTTTTTTTGATAATGTGCTCCCTTGCCTGGGTTAAAACCTGTACGGTGACATCCTCAGGTATCATGCCTCTTTCAATAATAGTGCGCAGGAACTGGTACTCCGTCTCCGAAGCGGCGGGGAATCCCACCTCAATATGTTTAAACCCCATGTCCACAAGCATCTGGTAGAAGGTGACTTTTTCCTCTAAGTTCATGGGTTCAATCAAAGCCTGATTGCCGTCCCGAAGGTCTACGGAACACCAGATAGGGGCTTTATCCACCGCATCTTTTTTTACCCAGTCGAAACAGTCTTCCGGGGGCATAAAATACATTTTTTTGTACTTCTCAAATCCTTTCATATCATATCCTCACTTTCTGTTTACCTTTGCCGGGGGTGTTTGGGCCCGGCATATTCATATGAAGCTGTCCTGTCACAAAAAAAAGCCCTGCGCCTCAATTTTAGAGACGTAAGACATTTTACGCGGTACCACTCTAATTCATGTTAAATCATGCACTCATCCGGTACGGGAACAGATTCCTTATACCTTTCCCCTGATAACGGTGGGATTTCCGTCTGCATCTACTCTCGAAAGTAAGCCGTTTTTAAAATGGCCTTTATGATTTCAAGCAGCGGCTCCAAGGTGAGTTCTCTGTGTATCCTCCGCTGTCTCGCAGCACCCGGCAGCTCTCTGATGTCAGATAAGACAGATACTATTCCTTTTCTTCGCCTTTGTAAGCCACATCATATCATATTTGGCGGGGGATGTAAAGAGGGAAAATCAGTTTGGGTTTGATTCTTTCCGGTAACATAAAATCGTCTTTTTTGCTTGACAGATCAGGAAAAAAAATATAATATGGTAAGAGCTTAAGCGGATGTGATGGAATTGGCAGACATGCAAGATTTAGGTTCTTGTGCCGCAAGGCGTAGGGGTTCAAGTCCCCTCATCCGCATCAAAAAAGTTCTTAACTCCGGCTTTTTAGCAATGAGTATTCTTCATAACACAACCTCAAATAAATTTTCCCAATATCATGAACTCGAAATGTCCGATGAAGATGTTGGCAGATTTTTAAAATCTATGTCACCAGAAGACTTTATGAGAGATATTGAGGCAGCAGAGAAACAGTATGTTTCAGGTGAATATAGCAGCGCAGAAGAGGAATTTGATGAATTGGAACAAAGTTATGAAGATCTTTTTCAGTAATTCCCTCACGAAAATCCTATAGAAATCCCCATGATTATGTGTTACAATTATCCATATAGGCAATAGTAAGTACAGGCAAAAAGGTATGGTGATGAAATGAGCGATATTTTCAACAACGAACTGTTTGAAGCTTTCGCTTCGGCATCGGATAATGTCTTCATTTATGTGTGCGATATGAAGACAAATATTTCCCGGTGGTCTAAGGCTTCCGTGGAATATTTCGGTTTGTCAGGGGAATATCTGGAGGATGCCGCCACTATCTGGGAACAGCATATCCACCCGGACGACAGGGCGTTATATAACGAGGATATCTCAGGAGTGTTCTCAGGAACAAAGCCCCGGCACGAGTGCCAGTACAGGGCAAGAAACCGTATGGGAGAGTATGTGTGGGTAGAGTGCAAGGGAAGCGTTATCTGGGATGATGCGGGAAATCCCATTATATTTGCAGGGCTTATGACAAGGCTGGACGGACAGAATAAGTATGATTCCCTTACAGGGCTTTTAACCACCCATGAACTCCATCACTGCAAATTCTCCCAGGGCAGGGGAATCTAAGTATTTCTGCATCTGCCGGGGCACTGCTGTTTCCAAAGAATGCAGATTCCAGGGAGGGGCTTATCACAAAGCTGGAACACTCTTTGGAATATGCCAAGACAAACCGCAGGGGAGATTTGGTATTTTTCTCTGTTGAAATTGCCAGAAAACATGAAAGGGGTTTAGCCTTAAGGGAGGACTTAAACCAGAGCATAAAAAAAGATTTCCGTGGGTTTGAACTTTTCTTCCAGCCCTTTGTAAATCCGGGGACAAATCTTATTGCGGGATGTGAATGCCTGCTCCGCTGGAAGGGGGAGAAGATAAAAGATTCTTATCCCATGGAGTTTATCAAGGTTTTGGAGGATTACGGCGGAATCAGGGAAGTGGGATTTTGGGTTATGGAACAGGCCATTAAGCAGCAGGTGGCCTGGCGGGATACTTACGGGGAACTGCAGGTAAGCTTTAACGTTTCCTACCAGCAGTTTATGGATGAAGATTTTGAGAACAGGCTGATTTCCTATGTGGAAAAGTACGGAGTGAACCCTTCCTACATGATTATTGAGCTGACGGAAAGCTGTCAGGTGGATAAGCCCCAGGAACTGGCCTCTATGTTTGACAGGTTAAGGGGCAGGGGATTTAAAGTGGCCTTAGACGATTTCGGCACAGCCTACGCTTCCCTTGAGATGTTAAAATGCCTTCATGTGGATTATATTAAAGTGGAGCACTCTTTTGTCAGGGAACTTTCGGAGCCGGGGCATGATATCGATTATGTAATTATCGACAATCTTTTGAGGATGTGCAGGCGCCTTGGCTATGATTCTATTGTGGAGGGCGTGGAAAACGGCAAAGTTGCGGATATTGTAGGGGAGATGGATGTAACCCTGCTTCAGGGGTATTACTACTCCCGTCCAGTCTGCCGCAATGATTTTGAGAAGCTTTTAGAAGAAGATAAACAGCAGTCATAATTTTAAAAAATACCTGTGGGCCAGGTATCTTTGCCGGATTCATAAATTTCATTTAAGTATCCGGCAATGTCTGCCAGGGATTCCTGTTGGAAGGGAAAGGTTTTTCTTGCCTTTTTGCCCTCATCTGTGGATGCAAAGTTATAAGGTCCCGGCCAAGTAAATACTTCAAAAATGTCGCTGTCATTTTCCGTAGATTTTCGGATGAGATACCGCATTCCCCGGCAGCTCCCGGTAAATTTCTCTTTTTTATAAAATTGTAAAGACAGTAAATCTTGTTGTAATATCATAAAAAAATTCCCCTTTCCCACTATATTTATATAATATCATAAAAAAATTCCCCTTTCCCACTATATTTATATAATATCATAAAAAAATTCCCCTTTCCCACTATATTTATATAATATTATAAACAAAAAATCAATAAGAAGTATAAAAATATAGGAAAAGTATACAGAATATGAATAAATATCCATGAAAATGAATCAATACAAAAGTTGACAAAACAGGTACTTTTGGTGTATAAAATTATTAGGTTTCGCAACAGTTTAGTGAGGTAAAGCGAAGAATCGGAGTGCAATGTGGCACTAAACCCCATTGCACTTTTATTTTTGTTTGTAAACAAAAATAAAAGCCGCGGCGATTGCAGCGGAGAAAAGAAAGAACAAAGGAGTTGAGAATATGGCAAGATATGTAGTAAAGAGATTGATTCTGGCAGTGGTCACCATATTTATTGTCTGTGCGATTACGTTCTTTGCAATGAATGCCATCCCGGGAGGGCCATTTAATGCAGAGAAAGCGCCGAGCCCGGAGGTTCAGAAAGTGCTTGAGAAGCGGTATAACTTGGATAAACCCGTGGGAACCCAATTTGTGCTGTATATGAGGAACGTATTTCGGGGAGACTTTGGAGTATCTTTAAAGACAGGAAGGGACATTGCAGATATCCTTTGGACATCTTTTAAGATTTCCGCAAAATTAGGCGGCATGGCAGCCGTTGTGGCTATTATCTGCGGGATTGTGCTGGGAAGCATTGCAGCTTTAATGAGAAACAAGTGGCCGGACCGTGTAATTATATTTTTTTCTACTTTAGCCACGGCGACGCCCAGCTTTGTGCTTGCCACACTGCTGCTTTTGGTATTTTGTATTAAGCTTGGCTGGATTCCGGTGTGGTCTGCGGAGAGCAATAATTATGTCCTTCCGGTTATTTCCCTTTCCGTATATCCCATGGCATATATCACACGTCTGACAAAGACAAGTATGTTAGATGCCTTAGGGCAGGATTACGTCCGCACGGCAAAGGCAAAAGGCGTATCCCCTAAGAAGGTGATTTTTAAACATGCTTTAAGGAATGCACTGATTCCGGTGCTCACGTATGTGGGGCCAATGATTGCATTTATTATCACAGGAAGCCTGGTTGTGGAAAATATTTTTACTATCGGCGGCCTTGGGTCAAAATTTGTATCCGGCATCACAAACAGGGATTACCCCATCATTATGGCCACTACCATGTTTCTGGCTGTTTTGATGATTGTGTTCAATCTGCTTACGGATATTATTTATAAAGTGGTAGACCCAAGAATTACATTTGAGTAGGAGGAAGGCGTATGTCAGTAGAAGAGAATAAAATGCCAAAGCGCAGTCCTTTCAGTGCGCAGATTGACCTGGCAAAGTTTGAACTTGCAACGGAAGAGGAAAAAAGGCAGCAGGATGTTATGAGTGAGTCCACAACCTTTTTAAAGGACGGAATGAGGAGGCTTAGGAAAAATCCTCTGGCCATGGGAAGCATTGTTGTGCTGGTGCTTATACTGCTCCTTATTATCATTGCTCCCAGGGTAGTGCCCTATACTTATTCCGGCATTATTACCGTGGACGGCGTCAGGGACAAATCCGCAAAAAACCTTGCTCCCTTTACCTACTCTAAGTTAGAGCAGAAGTATATAGACGAAGGAGGGGAAGTATTCCCCCACATTTTAGGGACGGATGAAATGTGCCGGGACTATTTTATGCGTGTCATTTACGGTACAAGGGTGTCTCTCTTTGTAGGATTGTTTGCCAGTGTGCTGGTGCTGATTATCGGGGTGCTATACGGCAGTATTTCAGGTTACGCCGGAGGCCGGGTAGATATGTTCATGATGCGGGTTGTGGATATTATTTATTCCCTGCCGGATCTTCTGATGGTAATCCTTCTCTCCGTGGTTTTAAGCCAGGTGATTACGTTCCAGCCGGGAAGCCTGATGGCAAAGCTGGGGAGCAATATGGTTTCCCTGTTTATCGTGTTTGGCCTTTTGTACTGGGTTGGTATGGCAAGGCTGGTGCGGGGGCAGATTTTATCCATCAAAGAAAATGAGTATGTCTTAGCCGCCCAGTCTATCGGTGCAAAATCCGGAAGGATTATAAAAAGGCATATCCTGCCCAACTGTATCAGTGTGATTATTATCTCCACTGCATTGCAGATACCTTCCGCGATTTTTACGGAAAGTTTCTTAAGCTTTGTGGGCCTGGGGGTGCAGGCGCCCATGCCTTCACTGGGAAGTCTTGCCAACTCCGCCAGGGACGGCCTGCAGAGTTATCCTTATAAGCTGGTGTTCCCGGCGGTTATGATTTGTCTTATCGTTTTGGCTTTCAACCTTTTGGGGGACGGCCTTCGGGATGCCTTTGACCCGAAACTGAAAGATTAGGAGGCAGGCCATGAGTGAGAATATATTAGAAGTCAAAGATTTGTGTACGTCTTTTTTCACGGATTCCGGTGAAGTAAAGGCGGTAAACGGAGTTTCTTTTAACTTGTCTCCGGGAAAAATTTTAGGAATTGTGGGAGAGTCGGGATCGGGAAAAAGCGTGACGGCCTACTCCATTATGCAGATTTTAGCTGACACGGGAAAAGTGGTAAGCGGCGAGATTTTATACCGGGGAGAAAATATATTAAACTATGACAAAAGACAGCTAAAAGATTTCAGAGGTAAGAAGTGCAGTATTATCTTCCAGGACCCCATGACCAGCTTAAATCCCGTATACACTGTGGGCAACCAGCTTATGGAAGGGATTATGCTCCACACAGACAGGAACAAGGAGCAGGCCAGGGAGAGGGCCAAAGAAATGCTGGAGCTTGTAGGGGTAAACGAGCCCGCCAGGCGTTTAAAGCAGTATCCCTTTGAGCTTTCCGGAGGTATGCGTCAGCGTGTGATGATTGCCATGGCTCTTGCCTGTGAGCCGGATATCCTCATTGCAGACGAGCCAACCACGGCTTTGGACGTAACTATCCAGGCCCAGATTCTGGAACTTATGAAAGAACTTCAGAAAAAACTGGGGATGGCTATTATCATGGTGACCCACGACCTTGGAGTTATTGCGGATATGTGCGACGAAATTATCGTTATGTATGGCGGAAGGGTCTGCGAGAGGGGAACGGCGGAGGATATTTTTTACCGTCCGGGGCATGAGTATACCAAAGGGCTTCTGCGCTCCATTCCCCAGGAAGATACCAACGACCGTCTCGTTCCCATTGCGGGAACGCCCATCAACCTTTTAAATATGCCGAAGGGCTGTGCATTCTGCAGCCGCTGTGATGCGGCTATGAAAATCTGCCTGGAGGAAAAGCCGCCGGAGATGCAGATGCCTGACGGACATTATGCATCCTGCTGGATGAATGTGAAAAAACAGTACGAAGAGAACGAAGGGGGTGCGGGCAATGAGTAATGAAAATGAATATCTTGTTGAAGTGAAAGATTTAAAAGAACACTTCCCGGTTCGCACCGGCTTTTTTGAAAAAACCATGTTAAAGGCCGTAGACGGTGTCTCTTTTCAGATAAAACCGGGGGAGACCCTGGGCCTTGTGGGGGAATCCGGCTGCGGAAAGACAACGGTGGGACGTACATTGCTTCATCTCTATAAACCTACCGGGGGGCAGATTCTGTTTGAAGGGGAAGAGGTAACGGAAAATAATATTAACGAATACCGGAAGAAAATGCAGATGGTATTCCAGGACCCCTATTCTTCCTTAAATCCCCGTATGACTGTGGAGGATATTATCGGGGAACCCTTGGATGTGCACAAACTCTACAGTTCCAAAGGGGAGAGGCGTGAAAAAATCCTTGGCCTTATGGAGACGGTGGGGTTAAATGCGGAACATGCCACCCGTTATGCCCATGAGTTTTCCGGGGGCCAGAGACAGCGTATCGGCATTGCAAGGGCTTTGGCCGTAAATCCCAAGTTTATTGTCTGCGACGAACCTGTCAGCGCATTGGATGTGTCCATTCAGGCCCAGGTGATTAACATGTTTGAGGATTTGCAGAAAAAACTGGGAATGGCATATCTTTTTATCGCCCATGACCTTTTGATTGTAAAGCATATTTCCGACAGGATTGCGGTGATGTATCTGGGGAGGATTGTGGAAATCGGGGATGCAGACGAGGTGTACCATTCCCCCAAACATCCCTACACCGTATCTCTTCTTAGCGCAGTGCCTATTCCTGACCCGAAAACTGCAAAGGAGCGGCAGCGTATTATTTTAAGCGGGGATGTGCCAAGCCCCATGAACCTTCCCAGCGGATGTGCATTCCGCACCCGCTGTCCCTATGCCACGGAAAAGTGTGCCGCAGAGTGTCCCTCCCTTACGGACAGAGGGGACGGCCATATGGTGGCATGTTGGAATAAATAAGGTAAAATCAGAATCGTGGATTCTGTTTTTATAAATATCTATAAATCATTGCGCCAAAGGGCGCATAGGACGGCTGTATAATTTACGGCCGCAAAAAGGAGGTAATCATATGAAAAAATTGACAGCAATGATGTTGGTTGGCTGTATGTCGGCAGGTTTGCTTGCAGGCTGCGGCGGTTCCGGCAACGGCGACTCACAGGCAGATTCTGGTGACAATGCAGCAGACAGCAGCGTGGCGGCAGATGGAACAGAGGCTGCAGATGCAGGAGACGAAGACGCAGGGGATGCTTCCGGAAGTTCTGCACCGAACTGGAAACCTTATGATGAGCTGATTGCAAACATTAAGGCAAGCACAGATACGGTAGAGCGTGAGAAACTGATGCATCAGGCAGAGGATATGCTTATGGCTACCAATGCAGTAGTACCACTTTACTACTACAATGACCCATGGATGATGAAAAGCGGCATGGACGGTATGCGCACCAACCTTTTCGGCTACAAATACTTTATGTATATGTCAGGCGTGGAAGGGCCTTTAAGCCTTTGTCTGGCAAGCGAGCCTGCAAAGCTTGACCCGGCGTTAAACAGTTCCGTGGACGGGGCCTGCCTTGCGGCAAACAGCTTTGTCGGCCTTTATACTTACGGTGAGGACGGGACACCGGTTCCGGCACTGGCAGAGGGTTATGACCTTTCCGAGGACGGACTGACCTATACTTTCCATTTGAAATCCGATTTGAAGTGGTCTGACGGTTCTCCTCTTACAGCCAAAGATTTTGAGTATTCCTGGAAGCGTGCGGCAAATCCGGATACGGCGGCAGATTACGGCTACCTTTTTGACGTGTTTGCAAAAGAGGGAGATGAGATTGTAGTATCCGCTACAGACGATAATACTTTAACCTGTACTTTAATTGCACCCTGTGCATATTTTGAGGATTTGGCTAGTTTCCCGGTATTTATGCCCGTAAACCAGGCGGCAGTGGAAGCTGCAGATACAGACGGAACCAATCCGGGAGCATGGGCAGCAGAAGCAGGATTTATCAGTAACGGCGCTTATACATTAAAAGAGTGGAAACATGACGAGTCTATGGTTTATGTAAAGAACCCTAATTTCTATGACGCAGATAATGTAACTGTAGATGAACTTCATTTTATGTTAAGTGCTGATGATACGGCAATTTACGCAGCATACCAGTCAGGAGATTTGCAGTTTATCGATACCATTCCAAATGATGAGATCGCAAACCTGCTTGCAGCAAATGACCCTGAACTCAATGTATCACCTCAGCTTGGAACATACTACTGTGGATTTAATGTAAACAGCTCTCTCTTTGAAGGATTAACAGAGCAGCAGGCTTCCGATATGCGTAAAGCTATGAGTCTTTTGATTGACAGACCTTATATTGCAGAAAACATCGGACAGACAGGCCAGGAAGTTGCTAATACATTTGTTCCCGCAGGAATGGCGGACGGCAATGGCGGAGAATTCCGTGCAAATGACGGTGATTACACCTTCCCGGATGAGGCGAATGTAGGATATTATGATGCCTCCGCTCCCAACGTGGAGGAGGCAATTTCACTGTTAGAGTCCTGCGGATATGTATTTGACGAGGGAGGAATGCTTTCCGCAGAGACTCCGCTTGCCCTTACTTACCTCACCAACGATTCCGAGGGTAACGTAAAGATTGCAGAGGCAATCCAGCAGGATTTTGCGGCAATCGGTATCGAGCTTACCATTGAGCAGCAGGAGTGGAATGTATTCTTAGAGGAGAGAAAAGCAGGAAACTTTGACTTCTGCCGTGAGGGATGGATTGCAGATTACAATGACCCCATCAACATGTTGGAGATGTGGACGACAGATTCCGGTAACAACGACTGTCAGTTTGGAAGATAATTTCGTAAGAAGTTCAGTAAAAAACAGAGCCTTGTATTGGCTCTGTTTTTTTGCGTCTTTTCAGTGGCTTTTAATAATCTTTTTCATATCGTTTTCATGGCCGATGACCATTAAATGTTCTTCTTCGTTAAAAATATAGTCTGCACCGGGAAGAATCTGGGTGTGTTCCCCACGCTTGGTGCCGATAATGCTTAAACGGTATTTGGCCCGGAGATTGATTTCTTTAATGCTCTTTCCCAGCCATTCCGGCAGGGGAAGAATTTCATAGATGGAATAGCCGTCCTGCAGGTTAATATAATCAAATATGCCGTCGGCGCTTAGGCTTACCGCAAGTTTTTCCGCAATATCCCGGTCTGGGAAAATCACTTCGTCGGCGCCGTTTTTTAACAGGAATTTGGCGTGTATCTCTCTGTTTGCCTTGCTGATAACACGTTTTGCCCCCATTTCTTTTAGAAGGCTTGTAATTTCCAAACTGCTCTGGAAATTGTTTCCGATGGATACAATACACAGGTCAAAGTTGGAAACACCAAGGCTTTCCAAGACTTTTTCATTGGTGCAGTCTCCGATTTTTGCGCTGGTGACAAAGGGAAGAAGATCCTCTAGTTTTTCTTCCTGGCTGTCCACAATCATAATCTCATTGTCCAGTTTGGAGAGATTTTTGCACAGATGGGAACCAAATCGTCCCATGCCAATCATTAAAATAGATTTCATAAATTTGCTCCTTTTAAAATTATCCTATATTAATTTTTTCCACTGGCTGCATAATGTGGGTGATTTTTTTCTTATCCGTAAAGGACATGGCAAAGGACAGGCTGCCCACCCTTCCCAGGTACATAAGCAGGGCCACAATTACCAGGGAAAAAGTGTTTAAGCTGCTGGTAAGGCCCGCAGTCATTCCCACGGTGCTGATGGCGGAAAAGGTTTCAAACAGGGCGTCGACACCGTTTAAGTTTTGGGCACAGCAGATTGCAATTCCCGCTGTGACGGCAAGGGAAATATTGATAAAAAATACAGAGGAAGCTTTCTGGATGGCGGCATCCTCCAGCCTTCTTCCAAAAATATTTGCCCCCTGGGTCCTTGTAAGTGTGGATTTTAAGTATACAAAGAGCACTACAATGGTAGTCACTTTAATTCCACCTGCCGTGGAGCCGGGAGCGCCCCCGATAAACATCAAAACTATGGTTAAAAGCTTGCTCCCGTCTGTCATAGCCCCGGTGTCAACGGAGTTAAATCCCGCCGTCCTTGGAGTTACGGAACAGAACAGGGAATTTAAAATCTGTTCCATAGGGGTCATATCAGAAAAAAGCCTGTTTTTTTCCATGAAATAAAAAAGCAGGGCACCGCCAAAAGTTAGGACTATTGTGGCACAGAGGACAATTTTTGTGTGAAGGGAATAACGCCGGAATTTTAATTTGTTTTTCATTAAATCAGACCAGACGATAAAGCCCAGCCCTCCGATTAAGATTAAAAGCATAATCGTAACCAGAACGATAGGATGACCGTTGCAGCCGGTGAGGGAGGAACCTGGTTCGTAGCGTCCCATTAAGTCAAAGCCGCCGTTGCAAAAGGCAGATACGGAGTGGAAGATGCCGTAATAAATTCCCTGTAAAAATCCCATTTTGGGGATAAAGCAGGCGGAGAGTATAAGGGCCCCTGTACCTTCAAAAAATAACGTGCCGAAAACAACTTGTTTGGTGAGGCGCACGGCTCCTCTGATTTCCAGGACATTAAAACTTTCCTGAATCAGGCCCCGCTGTTTCAAGCCGATTTTTTTTCGCAGCAGTAAGGATACGGTAACGCCCAGGGAGATAAATCCTAAGCCCCCGATTTGAATCAGGCACAAAAGGACAATCTGACCAAAGAGTGACCAGTGGGAAAAGGTGTCAACTACCACAAGCCCTGTGACGCAAGTGGCGCTGGTGGCAGTGAATACTGCGGTGATAAAAGGGGTGGGTTCCCCTGTCCGGGATGCGGCAGGCAGCATTAGGGCGAGAGAACCTGCCATGATAATAAGAAAAAATCCCAGGGCAATCATTTGGGGACCCGACATGCGGTTTTTTAATTTCGTAAGCATAATATACCTTTCAAATAAAATGATTCAGTGTTGATGAATCTATTATAGTGAATATGGGAGGACTTGTCTATTCTTTTGGGATAAAAAGAATGGATATACTCTTTTTGGGAATTTGTTTGACCGGGAGACACAAAGAGGCTATAATAAAAATGTATTTAGTAAAAATAGAAAAAGGGAAATCAGAATGGCCGTTTCAATTATTTATTTAATTATTATTTTAGTGATATTAAGAAAAGTGTTAAAAGACAAGAAAAAGACAGTGAAGCCTAAAAATACGGTGCCTCCACCCAAAAGGCCGCCTGCGGCACAGACAGTTCAAAAGCCGCAAAACAGGGGAAATCTTTCCAGGCCGAAGACCGATTACCAGGAGCAGCAAAAGATGCGGGATTTGAAACAAAGGTTAAAAGAGAAATATACGCCTGCTCCACGCTCTGAGATATTAGAAAATGCAAAGGAAAATGTGGCTGAAAATGATGTGGACCTTCTGAAGGAGGCAGACAGGAGATGGCATGACTCGGCCAGGGTTCTCGCCTTACATACACAGGAAGATACAGATATTTTAAAGCAGGTATATGATTTAATGATTGTGGGATACAGTGGGAATCTTAATTTTAAGAGAGATTTTCTCTCAGAGGGCATGGATATGATAAACCGTATAGGAATGACAGAAAATAACATGGATATAATAGAATATAAAATAAATGGAAGTATTTAAGGAAGCAGGTGTTAGTATGAATCGAAAATTGCCAAGACCTTTTGAAATATACAGGCATTTTAAAGGAAAGGATTATCAGATTATCTGTATGGCAAGAGATGCGGATACAGGGGAGGATATTGTGGTATACCAGGCTTTGTATGGGGACTATGCCTGCTATACCAGGCCCTTATCCCAGTTTTTAAGCGAGACGGACAGGGAGAAATATCCCGATGCGGCGCAAACCCAAAGATTCCAGGAAATTTCAGCGCCGGAAGAAAAAGAGGCAGCAGAAGCCTGCGCTTCTGTCCAGGTCTCCCCAAAATCCTCTGTCCCCAAGGAGATGGAAGAGCCAAAGCCGGGGGAAGCCGACCCTGCCCTGCTGGCATTTTTGGATGCGGATACTATGGAAGAAAAATCTAATATCCTGGTTTCCATCCGCCATAGGATTACCAACCGACTCATAGACGATTTTGCAGTGACCCTTGATGTGGTAATTCCCGAGGGCAGTGTGGACGTTAGGTATCAGCAGCTTTTAAACAGTATCCGCATGGTACAAAAATATGAGATTGAGAGATCCTGGTAAACAATGGCTTACCCAGGTTTTCTGCTCAGGGTGCTGTTGTGGTATTCTGTAGAAAAGGTAACATCTTCTCCAAACCAATCAGGGGGAAGGAAGGCATTCGCCTCCTCCTCCGTGCTAAATTCCACTTCCGCCAGAATAAGGGGAGCCAGATCATCTAAAAACACATCCAGTTCAATGGTATATTTTTCCTTATAGGGAATGTTATAGCGGATTTTGTGTATGAGGATGCCGTCTGCTTTGGCCCGCAGGTGCTGATAAGCCTCCTCTGTCAGGGGGAGATTGTATTCTTCCCGTACCATAAGCCCCCGGCCTTTGTAGGTCAGGGTAAATTTGTCATCAGCCCTGCGCACCCGCACAACCGGCTCTGTGCACAGATATCCCTGCTCCAGTTCCTTTGAAGGGAAGTCTCTGTAATTCTCAGGAAGTTTTTTCACCAAGTATTTTCGTTCAATTTCCATGAAATCACCTATTTGTATACAAGATGGAGCTTTACATCATCCACCACGGACTGGTCGTTAAAGTAGCTTACGATTGCAAGGCCAAAGTCAATGGCAGTCCCCATGCCCCGGCTTGTAATTACGTTTCCGTCTGTAACCACGTTATCCGTAAGAGGTTCTGCCCCGGTTAATTTTTCCTCAAATCCGGGATGGCAGGTTGCTTTTTTTCCTTTTAAAATCCCGGCAGCCCCTAAAACAGAGGGTGCGGCGCAGATGGCGCAGACAAGTTTTCCCGCAGCAGCAAAGGTTTTTACCTGGGATACCACACCTTCATGGTCTCCTAGGTTTATTGTACCCGGCATGCCTCCGGGAAGGATAATCCCGTCCAATTCTTCAAAGTTTACATCTTCAAACACCGTGTCAGTGAGAAAAGTAATATTGTGGGAGCCTTTTACCGTATTGGTTTTGTTTACGGAAATGGTAATAATATCCATTTTTGCCCGGCGCAGTACGTCCACAACGGCAAGCCCTTCGATTTCCTCACAGCCGTCAGCCATAAAAATTCCTAATTTACTCATAAAATACCTCCGTATATCGTTGAAATTTGTCTATGCTTTTAGAGTATTTCTTTTGGGAAAGCCTGTCAATTCTATTTTTGTTATTTTTTTTAAATACACGAAAAAACTATACCTTTTCCGGATGGAATACAAGGGCAGACGGCAAGGGGGACGCATATGCCCAGGGAGATGATGCGGCGCCTCTTATGGCAGGAGCAGGCGAGGGACAAATTACTTTGTATGCACAGTGGAAAATCAATCCCCCCACAATTAAATCCATGAAATCCACAAAACCCGGAACATTAAAGATTTCTTATAAAAAGATTCCAGAGGCAAAGAAATATCAGCTTCAGTATTCTACCAATAAGAAATTCCCCAAAAAGAATACAAGGACGGTAGAGATAAAGGATGTAAAATCAAGCAGCATTGAGATTTACGATTTTATCCCCAATAAAACCTACTATGTGAGAATGAGCAGCTACGACGGGAAGACAAAGAAATTCGGGGATTACAGCAAAGTATCCAAACAGAAGACAAAGAACGGCAAAACCCTGGAAAACACAAAATGCTCCACAGGAATTGAGGCGGATATTACATTAAAGGGTTCCGGCTCCGGCTACCATGCAAAACTTGTGCTGGTGACGTCCACTTCTGCCGTGTCCTACGGGATTCAGTTTGACAAACATGCCGTTGCACCCTATAAAAATAAAGCGGTGACCTTAATTGAAAATGTGAAATCCAATGCGCCGGGCCAGCAGGAGTACACAAGGCCAAGCGGAAAATCCCTAAAAGTTGGAAAGAAATACCATATGATGATCACTATTGACAGCAAAGGAAAAGGAAACGTATATCTTGACTATAAAAAGATTGGCAGCTTCACAAACAAAAATCTTGCAAATACTGCAGTGTACCCAAGAGTGGAAGCGTCCGTAAGGCTCAGCGGTGATAAAGTCAATGCAGTTTTTGATAATATTAAGCTCACAAGAGCAGGAGAAGTACAGGAAGGGCTTTTTGGAGGTCATATCGAAAAATCCAATAAAGGAATTAAAACAAAGCGGGAAAAGAATAAAAATAAAGTGACCATATCCGGGAAAGGGATTGGAATCCGGGACGATTGGGACAGCGATTACGAAAACGCTTCCGGCATCTGGTCATTTTAAAAGATAAAAAATGCCTACTCTGGGGAAACTTACCAAACATAAAATTGAAATTAAAAACCATACTATTTTCAGGATAAACAACAGAGTTTATCCAGGAGAAAAAAACCGGCGATGCCGGAGAATACTTTGGAGGTATGAAACTATGGCAAATTCAAACAACAGCAATAGAGTTGAGGTACCGGAGGCAAAAGAGGCATTAAACCGTTTTAAACAGGAAGTAGCTTCTGAACTTGGCGTTCCTTTGAAAGAGGGTTACAATGGTGACTTAACTTCCCGTCAGGCTGGTTCCATCGGCGGTGAGATGGTTCGTAAAATGATTAGAAGCCAGGAAGAAAAAATGTCTTCCGGACAGTAACAGAAAAATGAAGCACGGGCTGCGGTAAATGCAGCAGAGGCAGGGTCAGAAGGAAACAGAATCTTCTGGCTCTGCTTTTTTGTAAAAAAGGCTGCAATTTCCTGCTGTAAATGTCAAGAATACTAAAGAGTTTAAAAAATTTTTTTCTTGTATTTTAAAATACCATGTGCTATAATACTACAATGACTGTGAGACGGTGGAAGTATGCCCTTTTTGGCATGTGTCTGCTGCTATGAACGTATACCATGGAGATATGAAGGAGGAAAACAGGTATAATGAGTGTACAGGTAGAAAACTTAGAGAAAAATATGGCAAAACTTACAATAGAAGTTTCTGCAGATAAGGTGGAAAAGGCTATACAGGCAGCCTACTTAAAAGAAAAAAGTAAAATCAGCCTTCCAGGTTTCCGTAAAGGTAAAGTTCCCAGACAGATGATTGAGAAGATGTATGGAGCGGCAATTTTTTATGAAGATGCTGCAAACAGGCTGATTCAGGAAAATTATGGCCCGGCAGTGGACGAGAGCGGCGTAGATGTGGTTTCACGTCCCACCATTGATATTACGCAGATTGAAAAAGGCCAGCCGTTTATTTTTACGGCAGAAGTGGCAGTGAAGCCGGAAGTAAAATTGGGAAAATATATGGGTGTAACCGTTACAAAAATCGACACATCCGTATCAGACGAGGAAGTGGATGCGGCTGTTGAGGAAGAGAGAAATCACAATGCCAGAACTGTGACTGTACAGGATCGTGCAATCCAGGATGGAGACATAGCAGTGATTGATTTTGAGGGATTTGTGGACGGTGTTGCCTTTGAGGGCGGCAAGGCGGAGAATCATTCTCTGGTTATCGGTTCCCATTCTTTCATTGATACATTTGAGGAGCAGTTAATCGGTAAAAATACAGGGGATGAGACGGAAGTCAACGTTACATTCCCGGAAGAGTACCAGGCAGAGGAACTGGCAGGAAAGCCGGCTTTATTTAAGGTGAAAATTCACGAGATTAAAGTGAAAGAGCTTCCTGAGTTAGACGATGAGTTCGCCCAGGATGTGTCTGAGTTTGACACTTTGGCAGAGTACAGGGAAGACGTCAGGAAAAAACTGGGGGAGACAAAAGAGGAAGAGGCCAGACGCACAAAAGAGGATGAGGCGATTAAGAAAATCGTGGATAAATCTTCCATGGAAATTCCAGAGGCCATGATTGAGACACAGGTTGAGGTTATGGTGGAAGAATTTGCCCAGAGAATTTCCCAGCAGGGGTTAAGTTTTGAGCAGTATATGCAGTTTTCCGGTATGACTATGGCTAAAATGAAGGAGCAGGTGAAACCGGAGGCCCTCAGCCGTATCCAGAGCAGCCTGGTATTGGAGGAGATTGCAAAGGCAGAGGATATCCAGGTAAGCGATGAGGATGTGGCGGCAGAAATCGAGAAGATGGCAAAAGCTTACGGCATGGAAGCGGAGAAAGTGAGTGAGTTTTTAGGCGATGCCCAGAAAGAGTCCATGAAAAAGGACATTTCCGTGCAGAAAGCAGTGAAACTTGTAATGGAAAATGTGAAAGAGCGGGCAAAAGCAAAGCCGAAAAAGGATAAAGAAGCAGCAGAATAAAAGAATAGCACTTCGGGCAGACTGGCTTCCTAAGAGCCGGTCTGTTTGGGGATTTAGGAGGCAGAAATATGAGTTTAGTACCTTATGTGGTAGAGCAGACCAGCAGAGGAGAACGCAGCTACGATATATATTCCAGATTGTTAAAAGACAGGATTATTTTCCTGGGGGAAGAGGTCAATGACACTACGGCAAGTATTGTGATTGCCCAGCTTTTATTTTTGGAGGCTGAGGATCCTGGAAAGGATATCCAGCTTTATATTAACAGCCCGGGAGGTTCGGTTTCTGCCGGATTTGGAATTTTTGACACGATGAATTATATTAAATGTGATGTGTCCACTATCTGCTGCGGCATGGCGGCAAGTATGGGAGCATTTCTCTTGGCAGGGGGAGCAAAGGGTAAGCGTATGGCACTGCCCAATGCAGAGATTATGATTCACCAGCCTATGGGAGGCATGCCCAGTGGAAGCCAGGCCAGTGATATGGAGATAACAACCCAGCATATTTTGGGGACGAAGCATAAGATAAACAAGATTCTGGCGGAGGAATGCGGGAAACCCATTGAGATGTTAGAGCGGGATACGGACAGGGATAATTGGCTTAGCGCACAGGAAGCCAAAGATTATGGCCTTATTGATATGGTAATTACGAATCGGGAGTAGATGAGAGATGGCAGGAAGAAGTTTTATTGGCGGTGAAGAAAGGATTCGTTGTTCCTTTTGCGGAAAATCCCAGGAACAGGTGCGAAAACTGATTGCAGGACCCAACGGGGCATACATCTGTGATGTATGTGTGGATATCTGCGCAGAAATTATTGAGGAAGAATTTGAGGAAGAGGACGAGGAGCAGGTTGAGGAGCAGATTAATCTGCTAAAACCTGAGGAGTTAAAAAATTTCCTGGATGAGTATGTCATTGGTCAGGACAATGCAAAAAAAGTGCTCTCCGTTGCAGTGTATAATCATTACAAAAGGATTTTGGCGGGGACGGATCTTGACGTGGAGCTGCAGAAAAGCAATATTTTAATGCTTGGGCCCACAGGTTCCGGAAAAACTTACCTTGCCCAGACCTTAGCAAGAATTTTAAATGTGCCCTTTGCCATTGCAGATGCCACCACATTGACAGAAGCCGGTTATGTGGGGGAGGATGTGGAAAATATCCTGCTGAAGATTATTCAGGCGGCAGATTATGATATTGACCGGGCGCAGCACGGTATTATCTATATAGATGAGATTGACAAGATTACCAAGAAGTCAGAAAATGTATCCATTACCCGGGATGTGTCCGGGGAGGGAGTACAGCAGGCCCTGCTTAAAATTTTGGAGGGGACGGTTGCGTCTGTTCCGCCTCAGGGGGGCAGGAAGCATCCCCAGCAGGAGCTGATTCAGATAGATACTACCAATATTTTATTTATCTGCGGTGGTGCGTTTGACGGGCTGGAAAAAATTATTGAAAGCCGTCTGGATGAAAAGACGATTGGTTTTAATGCCACGGTAAAGGACAGACGGGAGATGAACGTGGGGAAAGCATTTAAACATGCCATGCCCCAGGACTTTATTAAGTTCGGCCTGATTCCTGAGTTTATCGGAAGGGTGCCTGTTACGGTTTCCCTGGATTCCCTGGATAAAGAAGCACTTGTCCGCATATTGACAGAGCCGAAAAATTCCCTGATTAAGCAGTACAAAAAGCTTTTTGAGCTGGACGGGGTGGCACTGCATTTCAATGATGATGCGGTGGAGGCTGTTGCAGGGAAGGCACTGGATAGACAGACCGGGGCCAGAGGGCTGCGGGCGATTATGGAAAATGTTATGATGGATTTAATGTATAAAATTCCATCAGATTCCTCAATCACAGAATGTACCATAGATAAGGCCTTGGTAGAGCAGAAAGGTTATGTGGATTCTGTGGAAGAAGATGAGCAGTTGCTTTTAGAATCAAAAAGTGCGTAGGGAATAAAAAGCCTGAAAATGAGAGCTGTCACAGTAATACCTTTCATTACTGCTGACAGCTTTTGTAAACGGAAGCAGGAAAGATTTCATTAGTGATTAGAAAAGAGGGTTTTACATTGAGAGACACAAGTTTGACAATGCCGGCGGTGGCCCTTCGGGGAATGACGATTTTGCCGGGAATGGTGGCGCATTTTGATGTCAGCAGGCCAAAATCCATCCAGGCGGTGGAAGAGGCAATGATAGGGGAACAGAAACTTTTTCTGGTGACCCAAAAAGATTTAGGGGTGGAGAATCCCGGCCTGGAAGAGTTGTATCATATCGGGATGGTTGCAGAAATCAAACAGGTGATTAAAATGCAAAACAATATCGTCCGTATTTTGGTGGAGGGCCGCGAGCGGGCGGAACTGGCAGGTCTTGTCCAGACAGAGCCCTTTTTTATGGCAGAGATATTTGAAATTGAGGACGACAGCGAAAATGCATATTCCCCTGTGGTAAAAGAGGGGATGCTTCGGGCCATCCAGGAAATTTATGCCCATTATTCCTCGTTAAATCCCAAGCAGGGCAAGGAGTTTGCCAGACAGGTGGCGGATGAAAGGGACGTGGAACATTTGATGGATATGATTGCAAACAATATCCCTATCCACTATGAGGAAAAACAAAAATTTCTGGAGGCTGTGACCTTGGAGGACCGGTATGAGGTTCTCATGACCATGATATTGCAGGAAGAAAATATTATTCAAATCAAGAGGGAGTTTCAGGAAAAGGTCAAGGAGAGAGTGGACAAAAACCAGAAAGAATATCTGCTCCGGGAACAGATGAAAGTAATTCGGGAGGAGTTGGGGGAGGATAACACAGAGTCCGATGTGGACCATTTTTTTGAGGCTTTAAAGAAGTTAAAAGCAAATAAAGATGTAAAAGAAAAAATAGAAAAAGAAATTAAACGCTTTAAAAATATTGGTTCCAGTTCTTCCGAGAGTGCTGTGGCCAGGGGATATATTGAGACACTTTTGGATCTGCCCTGGGAGAAGGCATCCAGGGATAATAAGGATTTGAAGCATGCGGAAAAAATATTAAATAATGACCATTACGGACTAGAGAAAGTGAAAGAAAGGATGCTGGAGTTTTTGGCGGTGAGAAATCTTACCAGCAAAGGGGAAAGCCCAATTATCTGCCTTGTGGGACCTCCGGGAACAGGCAAGACAAGTATTGCCAGGTCTGTGGCAAAGGCTCTTTCCAAAGAGTATGTGCGCATTTGTTTAGGGGGCGTAAGGGATGAGGCGGAAATCAGAGGCCACAGAAGAACCTATGTGGGTGCCATGCCCGGCCGCATTGTCTCAGGGCTTAGGTCTGCAGGGGTAAAAAATCCCCTGATGCTTTTGGATGAGATTGATAAGGTCAGCAGCGATTATAAAGGGGACACTTCATCGGCTTTGCTGGAGGTGCTGGATTCGGAACAAAACAGTAAGTTCATGGATCACTATGTGGAGATTCCCATAGATTTGTCGGAAGTGTTGTTTATTGCCACGGCAAACTCCGCCCAGGACATCCCAAGGCCCCTTTTGGACCGTATGGAAATCATAGAAGTGACAAGTTACACGGAAAATGAAAAAATGCATATTGCCAGTGAGCATCTTGTAAAAAAACAGTTAAAGAAAAACGGCCTGAAAAAAGAACAGCTCACCCTCAGCAAGGATGCCCTTTCCTTGGTAATCCGCGGGTATACCAGGGAGGCGGGAGTCAGGAACTTGGAGCGGAAACTGGGAGAAATCTGCAGGAAAGCTGCCAGGGAAGTGTATGAGGGGGATAAGAAGAAGGTGGCTGTCACCAGAAAAAATCTGGGAAAATACCTGGGAAAAGAAAAGTACAGTTACGATAAGGCGGGAAAAAGCGATGAAATCGGAATTGTCCGGGGCCTGGCATGGACCAGCGTAGGTGGGGACACTTTAGAGATTGAAGTGAATGTAATGCCGGGAAAAGGGGAGTTTCAGCTCACCGGGCAGCTTGGGGATGTGATGAAGGAATCCGCCCAGGCGGGCATCAGCTATATCCGTTCCGTGAGCAAAGAATTCCATATCTCAAAAGAATTTTTTAAAGAGAATGATATCCACATCCATATACCCGAAGGCGCAGTTCCAAAAGACGGGCCTTCGGCGGGGATTACTATGGCCACCGCTATGCTCTCCGCTATTACGAAGCGGAAAGTCCGGGCGGATGTGGCTATGACAGGGGAGATTACCTTAAGGGGGAGAGTCCTTCCCATAGGAGGGCTAAAGGAGAAAACCCTGGCTGCAAAAAATGCGGGGATTAAGACCGTGTGCGTGCCAAAGAAGAACCAGAAAGATATTGAGGAGATATCTGAGGAGATAAAACAGGGGTTAAAAATCGTGTATGTGGAAACCATGCAGGAGGTCCTTGATACAGCCCTGGTATAATCCGGGGTTTCCCGGGCACAATCTGGAAAACGGAGGGAACTATGATTATAAAAAATGTGGAGTTGGAAACCGTCTGCGGCGTTACCAGCAAACTCCCGGAAAATACACTGCCGGAGGTGGCTTTTGCCGGAAAATCCAATGTGGGAAAATCATCTCTCATTAACGGGCTGATGAACCGGAAATCTTTGGCCAGAACCTCCGCACAGCCGGGGAAGACCCAGACCATTAATTTCTACAATATCAACGGGGAAATGTATCTGGTGGATTTGCCGGGGTACGGTTATGCCAAGATTGCTGAATCGGAAAAGAAAAAGTGGGGCGCTATGATAGAAAATTATCTCCACAGCTCTAAGCAGCTTTTGGCAGTGTTTCTTCTCATTGATATCCGCCATGCCCCCTCGGAAAATGACAGGATGATGTATGAGTGGATGGTGTATCAGGGCTTTGCCCCCATCATCATTGCCACAAAACTAGATAAAATAAAGAGAAGCCAGGTGCAGAAAAATGTAAAAATCATACGGGAGGGCCTAAAGGTGGAGCCGGGGACAAAGGTTTTTCCCTATTCAGCCATGACAAAACAGGGCAGGGAGGAAATATGGGAATACATGGACGCCCTGGTACTGGAGGCAGCAGAGAAAAAGAATGAAACATAAGTATGGTTTTGTAACGCTGCTGCTTATTGCCGTGGCGTTTGCAGGTTATTGTTTTACAGCTCTTTATGTGGGAAGCCGGGAAAAGGGGGAAGAGAGATTTTTTGTGGTGACTTCCTTTTACCCCATGTACATTGCAGCGGAAAATATTGTGGGAGACGCAGAGGGCGTAACCCTTACAAATTTAAGCGAGCCCCAAACCGGGTGTATGCACGACTATCAGCTTACCCCGGAGGATATGAAGCTTCTTTCCAGGGCGGATGTATTTATCGTAAACGGGGGAGGGATAGAAAATTTTTTGTCCAAAGTGGCAAAGTCCTATCCAGACCTTAAAATTTTAGATGCCAGCCAGGATGCAGGGCTTTTAGAGGATAACAGCCATGTGTGGATGAGTGTAGAAAAGCATAAAAAGCAGGTGGAAAATATTGCCCGGGGCCTTTGCAAGATGGATGAGGGAAACCGGGAATATTATGAGGGACAGGAAGAAGCTTATCTTTTAAAACTTTCCAAACTGGAGGAGGAGCAGAAGGAAATCAGAAGTAAAATCCAGGGGAAAAGTATGATTTCTTTTCATGAAGCATACGCTTATCTGGCAGAAGATTACGGGTTACATGTGGCCTTTACCCTGGATTTGGACGAAGAGCGCCAGGTATCCGCCGGTGAGGTGTCAGATGTGATATCTGCCCTTAAGGAAAATGACAGTGCTGTGATTTTTGCAGAGGAACTGTATGGAAGCGAGATGGCGGAAACCGTAAAAAAGGAGGCGGATGCAAAGGTGTGCTTTTTGGATACCCTGGTGCGGGGGGATTACTCTTCGGACAGCTATCTTAGCGGCATGGAAGAAAATATCCGTCTCATAAAAGAGGCTTACGGGGTGGAATAGTATGAAGAAAATCAGAAAGCCCTGCGGGCTGCATTGCATAAAAATTAACCATCTGGGGGTTCGTTTAGGGGAGCAGGTGATTTTGGAGGATGTAAACCTGCACATTCACTGCGGAAGTTTAAATGTGATAATTGGAAAAAACGGGGCGGGAAAATCCACCTTAATCCGGGCCATATTAAACGATATTCCCCATGAGGGGGACATTGAATTTAAGGACAGGGAAAACGGCAGGATTCAGAAACTGAAAATCGGCTATGTGCCCCAGAGCCTGAATATTGAAAAAAGCACTCCCATTTCCGTATATGATTTAATTGCCAGTTACCATTACCGTTTTCCTGTATTTTTAAAAAAGAAAAAAAGTATTGCAGAAGAAATCAAAGAGGCTTTAAAAATATTTGAGGTGGAAGATTTATTGGACAGGCAGGTGTGCAAGCTTTCCGGGGGCCAGCTTCAGCGGGTGCTCCTGGCCATGGCAATTATGGACGAGCCAAACCTTCTTCTCTTGGACGAGCCGGTTTCCGGGGTGGACCAAAGCGGCATGGAGCTTTTTTACCGCACTATGGAATACCTGAAAGAAAATTTTGACCTGTCCATTATTTTAATTTCCCATGATTTGGACTATGTGGCGAAATATGCAGACCAGGTAATCCTTTTAGACCAGACCGTGGTAAAATCCGGCAGCGCCAAAGATGTTTTTGCAAGTGAGGAATTTAAAGAAATATTCGGGGGAGAGGAACTTCCGGGGTATGTGTCGAAAAAGAGAGACAGGGGAAAGAAGGCAGGTGAGATAACATGGGATTAGAAAGCCTTACGGCATTTTTTCAGTATGGGTTTATGAGGAATGCCTTTTTGGCGGTACTTATTATTACCCCGTTATTCGGGCTTTTGGGAACCATGATTGTCCAGAAAAAAATGGCGTTTTTTTCTGATGCCCTGGGCCATTCCGCATTGACGGGGATCGCCCTTGGGGTGGTTTTTGGCATTGGTGACACGAGCCTTTCCATGATTGTGTTTGCCGTGGCTTTTGCCCTTCTCTTGAATTTTATTGGAGAGAGGGTAGCGGCGTTTGATACGGTAATTTCCGTGTTTTCCTCCTGCAGCGTGGCTTTGGGCCTTGCAATTTTATCTGCCGGGGGAAATTTCAGCAAATATTCAAGTCTCTTGGTGGGGGATATTTTAAGTATTACCCGGGGGGAAATCCTGTATCTTCTGGGGATTTTTGCCTTTACCCTGGTCTTCTGGTGCTTTTGCTTTAATTATCTCAATGCGGCAAGCATCCACAGGACATTGGCAAAAGGAAGGCATATTCCTGTGAAACTGATGGAAAACCTTTTTGCGGTGGTGATGGCTTTGATTGTGATGCTTTCCATTAAATGGGTGGGAATTTTAATTATCAATGCACTATTAATCCTGCCGGCGGCGGCCAGCAGGAATATATCGGAAAACATGCGGGAGTATCATTTCTTTTCCCTGGTATTTTCTCTGTTTTCCGGGATTTTGGGCCTTTTTATTTCCTATTATACTAATGTGGCAACAGGGCCTATGATTGTGATTATCGCATCTGTGCTTTATTTTAGCACCTATGTGTATGCAGGTAAGAGGAATGTGTAAATTTAAATAAATAGAAAAAGGAGAAAGAAATGAGCGAAAAAATATTAGCGGTGGCAGCAGGACATGAGATTACGGAGAAGGAGTTAAATAACCTGATTGCAAATTATCCTCCCGAGCAGCAGGTTTACCTTTCCAATCCCCAGGCGAAAGACGAGCTTTTAGAGCAGTTAATCGGATTCCATCTTTTTGCAAAGATGGCAGATGAGGAGAAGATTAAGGAGTCTCAGGAATATAAAGAGACTTTGGAGAAGATGAAAAATGAGCTGGCAAGCCATATGGCGGCAACCTCTGTCATTGAAAAAGTGGCGGTGGACGAAAAGGAAATCAAGAAGTTTTATGATGAGAATCCGGGACAGTTTGTGGCAGGGGCACAGGTTTGCGCAAAGCATATTTTAGTGGAGGAAAAAGAGCAGGCGGAAAAAATCGCAAAGGAGATTTCGGAGGGAAAAGCCTTTGAGGAAGCGGCAAGGGAGTATTCTACCTGCCCGTCTTCAGAAAAAGGTGGAGATTTGGGATATTTTGGCAAGGGACAGATGGTTCCGGAGTTTGAAAAAGCTGCTTTTGAGGGAGAAATGGGGAAAGTTTTAGGCCCGGTAAAAACCCAGTTTGGCTATCATCTGATTCTTGTGGAGGATAAAAAAGAGGAAAAGAAAGTCTCCTATGAGGAGATTAAGGACAATCTTTACTCCCAGCTTTTGCAGCAGAGAAAACAGGAAAAATATGCGAATACTGTGAAGGAATTGGAGGCAAAATACGGAGTGGAGAGAAAAAAATAACTCTTTTATAAATTTAGAGGTGATGTGATTTTATGGAATACAGTTTACCCAAAGACCCGGCAATGCTTTTAAGTTATGTGAATACACAGCTTCGGAACCGCTATGAATCCCTGGAGGAATTTTGTGCATCCCAGAACATAGCGGAGGAGACAATCCGGGATACCCTTCAAGTGCTGGATTACGCTTATGATGAGGGGAAAAATCAGTTTGTTTAAAGAAACTGTAAAGGCTGCCTGAAAATGATGTTTTGCAATTTTCAGGCAGTTTTTTCTGTTATTTCATTTCCTTTGACTTTGCCACACAGCTTCTCTGGGCGGAAATTACGGCATCCCGAAATCCCTTTTCCTCCAGTTTGGCCACAGCGGCAATGGTAGTGCCTCCCGGGGAGCAGACAGCATCCTTTAATTCACCGGGATGTTTTCCTGTCTCCAATACCATTTTGGCGGAGCCAAGGACAGCTTGAGCGGCAAATTTATACGCCTGGGTTCTTGTCATACCGTCTGCCACGGCGGCGTCTGCCATGGCTTCAATCATAATGTACACATAGGCCGGGGAGGAACCGCTGATTCCGGTAACGGTATCCATCAAAGATTCCGGCAGGGTTTCCGCTTTCCCAAAACTTTCAAAAATCTTTAGGATTTCCGCCATTTCCTCCTTGGTAACATGGCTGTTTTGGCACAGGGCGCTCATGGATTCCCCCACAAGGGCCGGAGTGTTTGGCATTACCCGTATCAGTTTAATATCTTTGTCAAATAGGGTTTCTATGGCATCCATAGTCTGTCCGGCGGCAATGGATACAATCAGGGCTTCCGGTTTCACCATGTCACGGATTTGGGGGATAACGCTTTTAAACAGAAAGGGTTTTACCGCCAGGAATAGAATATCTGCGTGTTCCGCCGCCTTGGCATTATCTGTGGTGGCTCTTATGTTATATTCTTTTTTTAATTTTTCACAGGTAAGATCTGTCTTTGCGGTGGCTGTGATATCTTCCGGGTCTGCAAAACCTGCTTTTAAGATACCGCCGATAATGGCAGATGCCATATTGCCGCCGCCGATAAAAGTAATGGATTTTTTCATAATTGACCTCCGTTATGTAAAGTTAAATATATTGTATCATGGATATTTTTAATTGGCAACAAATTGGGGTTTCTTAAGTTTTTATGAAAATTATATTTGGGACAGCCATTTTTAACCAATCTGTGTTAAGATAGGATAGAAGTGTAACTGGAGGAAAGTTCGGTCAGAAGGAGATATTATGAAGAAAAATTTTTTAAGACATATGGGATTATGTATACTGTCAGCAGTGATGATTTTTGCCTCCGGGTGCGGGGCGAAGGTGGAGCTTACGGTAAACAAGGATTTATCTGTGGATGAGTACAGCCAGTATTACCTTACGGAGCAGGAAATCGCCCAGCTAATCAACCATTTTGGGCCGGATGTGGTGGAAGAGCCCTTCCATAAGGTTACCATTAACGGAAAACAGTACAGCAGGGTGATACAGGAAAAAAATCATCATAAAAAAGGGGAGGCAGAGCAGTTTTTTGCGGAAATCAATAAGAAATATATCATTTCGGAGGGAAGTGCCTTTGCAGGTATGGAAGACGGGACAGAAATTGGCGAGGGAAACGCATTACTCCAGGAGGGAGTCCCTTCGATAGAATTTGCCGATGCAGTTGTGGAATGCCCCTATCCAGTATATTATACCAACGGTAAAGTGCGCCAGGACGGCAGGACTGTAGATTTTGATTTGCGCAAGTTAAAAGAGGGAGAGAAGTTTTACGCAGTTTTTGATAAAAGCCTTTATGATGTGGATAAAGTGGATTTTACCGGAGTAAAAAATAACGGCATTTATAATAACTTTAAAAAGGTGGCCATAAAATCCAAGGGGGTATTAACCTACGTGGATTATCAGGAAATCAAGGCGGATTACAGCAGCAACAGCAACAGCAACAGCGAAAGTATGGGAGTTACTACTGACGGGTACAAGAACTGGTATTTTGGAACAGACGGGGTATACAAGCTTCAGACGAAACTTTTAAACGGCAAAAAGAAAACAGTGAAATTCACCATTGATACCACAAAACCTAAGACAAACATGAAAAACAAAACCTATAAAAAAGGTGTGAAAATTACTTTTTCCGATAAAATTGCAGGGATGAAGTCCGCAACTTTAAACGGGCAGAAAATAAAAAGCGGAAAAAAGGTCAATAAGGCGGGAAGTTATAAGTTAGTGCTGACAGACAAAGCGGGGAATACGAAAAAGGTGAGTTTTAAAGTGAAATAAGATATAAACGAGGATGCGTAAGCATCCTCGTTTTATGTAGGAAAGGCAAAGATTTAGAAATCTGTCAAATCCGCTTTTCTCTTCTCTAAGAAAGCGCCCATGCCTTCTGCTTTGTCGTGTGTGGAGCAGGTAATGCCAAAGAGGTTCGCTTCCATTTCCACTGCGTTTTTAATATCCATGTCATATCCGTTGTTGATGGCAGCTTTTGCGATAGAAACTGCGTAGCTTCCTTTGGAGATGATTTTCTTTGCCATAGCAGTTGCAGTAGGCATTAATTCTTCTTTTGCAACAACTTTGTTTACCAGGCCGATGCGGTAAGCTTCGTTGGCGTCAATGTTGTCGCAGGTGAAAATCATTTCTTTGGCGCGTCCCATGCCAACCAGACGGGCAAGTCTCTGGGTTCCACCGAATCCCGGGATGATTCCAAGACCGCACTCCGGCTGTGCAAAAGTTGCATTGTCGGAAGCGATACGGATATCACATGCCATGGAGATTTCGCATCCGCCGCCCAGGGCAAATCCGTTTACGGCTGCGATGGTAACCTGTCTCATATTCATGAGTTTGAAGAAAGGAACAGATGCCCTCATGCCAAACGCCCTGGCCTCTGCTGCGGTAAAGTTTGACATCTCAGCGATATCAGCTCCTGCAACGAAGGATTTAAACTCATTGCCTTTTTTGTCAGCGCCGCCGGTTAAGATAACGACTTTGATATCGTCTCTTCCCTCAATCTCAGTTAAAACTTCATTTAACTCGTCCAATGTCTCAGAGTTTAAAGCGTTTAATGCTGCCGGTCTGCTGATTTTAAGTACAGCAATCTCATCTGCTACTTCCAATACTAAATTGTTCATTTTTTGCCTCCTAGTTTTAAAATTGCAGGGCTTGCCGTCCATCCCTGCTTGTTTACATCACATGTCAATTATACACCTCTTGCCGGGGTTTGACAATATTTTAACGAGGAGTAGTTGCAAAAAACTTTAAGGGTTTGCGCATATACACATTTATGAATCATATGTTATTGTCCTTGCGGAACTTGCCTTCGGGAAGTATAATAACATTATCTCTTTAAAGAGGCGGTTATTTCATATGAAGATAGAAGAATATAATTTAAAACAGCTTGTAGCTCCTCTCTTAGAATGGTACAAGGGCCATGCAAGAATCCTTCCCTGGAGGGAATTTCCCACGCCCTACAGGGTTTGGGTATCGGAAATTATGCTCCAGCAGACTAGGGTGGAGGCGGTGAAACCCTATTTTGAGAGATTTGTGGAGGCTTTGCCGGATATCAAAAGCCTGGCGGAGTGCCCGGAGGAGAAACTTTTAAAACTATGGGAGGGCCTTGGGTATTATAACCGTGTGCGGAATATGCAGACGGCGGCAAAACAGGTGATGGAAAATTATGAAGGCATGCTGCCGGAGGAATATGGAGAGCTTTTAAAATTAAAAGGAATCGGCCATTATACGGCAGGGGCGGTTTCTTCCATTGCCTACGGAAAGCAGGCGGCAGCAGTGGACGGGAATGTGTTGAGGGTAATTTCACGTGGGGCGGCGGATGAGCGGGATATTATGAAACAGTCCGTCCGTTCTAATATGGAGGGGGAACTTTTAAAAATCCTTCCCCATGACCAGCCGGGGGTCTTTAACCAGGCCTTAATGGAGCTGGGGGCCACCGTATGCCTTCCAAACGGGGAGCCGAAATGCGGGGCATGTCCCTGGGCTTCTTTTTGCCTGGCAAGGGCAGAGGATAAAATTTCATGGATTCCCGTAAAAAGTAAAGGGAAGGAGCGCCGCATGGAAGAGCGGACCGTGCTTCTTATCCGGGACGGAGAAAAAATTCTTTTGCGCAGACGCCCTGAAAAGGGGCTTTTGGCGGGTATGTATGAGTTTCCCAACATGGATGGTTTTCTGGATGAAAAGGATGCCTTAGAGCGGGTAAAAAGCATGGGGCTTTCCCCTCTTAGAATTGAAGCCTTAGAAAGTTCCAAACATATTTTTTCCCATGTGGAATGGCGCATGAAAGGGTATATGGTTAAGGTGGAGGCACTGGGGGAGGAGGAGTCCGGGTTTTTGTTTGCGGAAACGGCGGATTTTAAGGAAAAGTTTGCCATGCCATCGGCTTTTCGTACTTATGTGCAGTATTTGGATATATTGCAGGGAAAAGATAATATTGTACAGGATGATTAGAATTAAAAAAAGAGGGAGCCGGTGCATAAGCACCGGCCTTTCATATGAAAAAGATTTTATTAAAAGTGAAGCAACTCACTATTTACTGGGAGGAACCTTGCTTAAAGCAAGGTATGAAAAGTTTTGTAAAAATTACGTGTAGCACTATTTGTTACTGTCGGGAAAATGTTCCCTCCGCTTTTGCGGTTGTATAAGTTGTTTCCTTAACTTATGAACTTAGTATAACCAGTATTTGTGACAGTAGTATGTTATATATATTAGAGTTTTGTAAATAAAATATGAACGAACAATTATGATAAAACCGGTTTGCAATTCATTTTCCAGCGGTTACCTGTTAAGAACCAGGTGTTGTGGAAGTCCGTTTACCATAAAGGGAGGGTAGTCACCCTGGATTAACGGTTCAATGTAATTAATAAACTCATCCGTGATGTAATTGCCTTCTTCGTTCACCCATTCTCTGGGAACCAGTTTTTCATTGTTGGCAATGCGGTGGACATCGTAAACCCCTGCGGAACTCATGTAAGGGTCGTCTGCAATACGGTCGATGACAATCATCTTGCCGGAATCACCCTCATCCGCAGCTTTTACAGCAGCGCCGCCTACCATGAAAGCTTCGTTTATGTCCACACGGGAAGCCATATGGGATGCGCTTCTCTGAAGGGTGGAGAACTCAATGCTCCTGGTTTTGCACCCAAGTTTGGCGCCAAGGAATCCGGCCAGATATGCTGCGGTGCCCTGAAGCTGTTTGTGGCCGAAGGCATCCACATACTCCCCTCCGCCGGACAGTTCGCAGACATAGCGTCCGTCAGCTAATTTAATTCCCTCGGAGACAGCAATCACCACGGCGTCTCTTGTCTCCTGCATCTCCTTGACGTTCTCTAAAAACTTGTCGATGTCAAAGGTAATTTCAGGAAGATAAATCAGATCCGGGCCGTCACACTCTTCTGTGCGGGCAAGGGCGGTGGCACCTGTGAGCCAGCCGGCGTTGCGGCCCATGATCTCCAGAATGGAAATTGTCTTGTTGCGGTAGGAGAATCCAAGGGCATCCCGGATAATTTCCTTGGTGGAGGTTGCAATGTATTTTGCCGCACTGCCAAAGCCGGGGGTATGGTCGGTTAAGGCAAGGTCATTGTCAATGGTTTTGGGAACGCCCAGGAACTTTTGTTTGTGTCCCTTGACAATGGCATAGTCGAAAAGTTTTTTTATGGTATCCATGGAATCATTGCCTCCGATGTAAATAAAGGCTTCGATTTCCAGTTTGTCCAAAATGGAAAAAATTTTTTCATAGATTTCCGGGTTTTCATGAATCTCAGGCAGTTTATACCGGCAGGAACCTAAAAATGCAGAGGGGGTTCTCTTTAACACTTCGATATCCATGTCGGAATGAATCTGTGTAGAAAGATCCACATACTGTTCGTCCATAAGTCCCTGGACGCCGTTGAGCATTCCATATATGGTATGGAAACCACGCTCTTTTGCGGTTTTATACACTCCTGCAAGACTGGAATTAATAGCAGAAGTAGGGCCGCCAGACTGGCCTACAATAATGTTTCGTTTTTTGAACGCTGTTGTGTTTTGTTTTTTTGGCACAATCGATTCCTCCTTGTATTTATATACTCATCTTTTTTATCTTACAAATAATAAGCCAATCTTGCAAGTAAAAAATTAATATTCTTTTAATACGCAAAAAAAATGTGGTTTCCCATGAAAAAATGTGTATAATAGATAATATTGAACAGGAAAGGAAAGCAGAAAGAAGAGGTAGGAAGATGTACGACAGTATTGTAATCGGCTCCGGTATTGCAGGGGCCACAGCGGCCAGAAAGCTTGCCCAGGAGGGAAACAGGAACGTCCTGGTAATAGAAAAGCGCTCCCATATCGGGGGAAATTGTTACGACAGGAAAGATTCCCACGGGGTGCTGATTCATGAATACGGCCCCCACATTTTTCACACCGGTATTGAGAAAGTTTTTCAGTTTCTTTCCGAATTTACAGATTGGTATTTTTTCGGCCATGAGGTGGCTGCCAATGTGTCCGGCAAACTGATTCCGGTTCCTTTCAATTTAAATACGCTGCATATGGTTTATGACAAAGAGAAAGCGGATAGGCTGGAAAAAGTTTTGGTTTCTGAGTATGGAGAGGGCAGCAGGATTCCTATTATGGAGCTGCGGAAAAATGAAAACCCGGAAGTAAAAGCCATAGCCGATTATGTGTATGAAAATATATTTTTACATTATACGATGAAGCAGTGGGGACAGACCCCTGAGGAAATCAGTAAGGAAGTTACAGGGAGAGTACCGGTGGTGATTTCCCATGACAACCGTTATTTTGGGGATAAATACCAGGGAATGCCAAGGGAGGGTTACACCTACATGTTTGAAAACATGTTAAATCACCCTTCTATAACCGTTTGGATGGATACGGACTGCCGGGAAAAGTTAGAATTTTTGCCGGATAAAGTTCTTTTTCAGGGGCAGGAATTTACAGGGGAAGTGATTTATACAGGGCCTATCGACGAGCTTTTTGACTGTGTTTACGGCAGGCTTCCCTACCGGTCTTTAGACTTTCAATTTGAACATTTTGACCAGGATAGTTTTCAGGGGAGAAGCGTGGTAAATTACACGGTAAGTGAAGATTTTACCAGAATCACAGAGTTTAAATATCTCACAGGACAGGATGTGAAGGGAACAACAATAGTAAAAGAATATCCCTTTGCATACACAGGGGCTTTGGGGGAGATTCCATATTATGCCATATTAAATGAGGAAAATCAGAAGCTCTATAAGAAGTATGCGGATAAATTTGCAAATCTTTCCAATGTATATCTTTTGGGAAGGCTTGCAGAATATAAATATTATAACATAGATGCCATAACAGAGCGGGCTCTTGATATGGCGGAACATATTATCGCCGGAAAGCAAAATGGAAAATAAATACAGGTTATAAGGAGAAGCGGAATGAAATTATTATCGGTTGCAATCCCCTGTTACAATTCAGAGGATTATATGGAAAATTGTATCAAATCACTGCTCCCAGGGGGGGATGATGTGGAGATTCTTGTGATAAATGACGGCTCCTGTGATATGACAGGGGATATTGCGGATGCCTATGAGAAAAAATATCCGGGAATCGTCCGGGCCATCCATCAGGAAAACGGGGGACACGGGGAGGCTGTCAATGCGGGAATCCGCAATGCTACCGGTTTGTATTTTAAAGTTGTGGACAGCGACGACTGGGTGGAGGAAGACGCCTACCTGAAGATTCTTTCCAAATTAAAAGAGCTTGCAGGGGGAAGTGAAACCTTAGACATGATGATTAGCAATTTTGTCTATGAGAAACAGGGGGCGAAACGGAAAAAGGTCATGCGGTATACATCTGTTCTCCCTACGGACAAAGTGTTTGGCTGGAGCGATACCAGGCGTTTTCACAAGGGACTGTACATTCTTATGCATTCCGTAATTTACAGGACAAAACTCCTCCGGGACTGCGGCCTGGAATTGCCGAAACATACATTTTATGTGGACAATATTTTTGTATATAAGCCCCTTCCGGAAGTGAAAAATATGTACTATATGGACGTGGATTTTTACCGCTACTATATTGGGCGGGATGATCAGTCTGTGAACGAAACCGTAATGATTAGCCGGATTGACCAGCAGATTAAGGTAAACAAAATTATGGTGGAGGCTTTTGACTTATGGAAAATTCCAAACAGGAAACTCAGGCATTATATGTTTAATTATCTGGAAATTATTACCGTCATTTCCACGGTGATGCTGATTCGTTCCGGCACCGAGGAGAACCTGCAGAAAAAAAGGGAGCTCTGGAAATATATTAAACAGCAGGATATCAGGCTGTTTCATCACTTGAGAACTGGAATTATGGGACATACTATGAATCTGCCGGGAAAGAGCGGCAGGAAAATATCTGTCGCGGCTTACAAAATTTCCCAGAAAGTGGTGGGATTTAATTAAAATATATGGCGGCGGGCCCGCTGAAAAAAGAAAATTCTTGAAATATCCTTCCTTTTCTGATAGAATGTTCTCGTTGCTATTTTGAATTACACATATGGAGGAAAGAGAAATGAGCGAAGGATTTGATAACGGAACATCTCAGTTTTACGGGGAGCCACAGAAGAATAACGGCAATAACGGAATGGCAATTGCTTCCATGGTGCTTGGGATTGTTTCTATTGTAGTTTTATGCTGGAGATTTCCTATTGGTTTGATTTGTGGGATTGTTTCTGCGATTCTTGCCATTGTGCTGGGTATTATGCACAATAAGAGAAACAGTAAAAACGGTATGGCTATCGCAGGTATAGTCTGTGGAATTATAGGACTTGTTTTAGCAGTTATATTGCTTGCTTTAGCGGCTCTGGGCCTTTTTGCAATGGGAGCTTTATTAGCCGGAATGTAATAAATCGATTTGAAGGGAGAGTTATATTATGATTCAAGAGAGAAATATTGCGCTTTGTATAGTTTTAAGTATTGTTACTTGTGGTTTATATGGTATTTATTGGTTTATCTGCTTGACAAACGAGATGAATGCTGTAGCCAAAGTGGAAGGGACATCCGGCGGCGTTGCTTTTCTGCTTTCTATAATTACATGTAACATCTACAGTTTGTACTGGGGATACAAGCAGGGTGAAAAGATTGACATTGCTAAGAGTAACAGAGGGCTTCCATCTAACAACAGTGGAATACTTTACCTGATACTGTGCATTTGCC
>Ga0137307_100685_pt1 | contig 40013 bp, 34 predicted proteins | sample NAcewD2O_March_2_FD_97180 | JGI IMG/M metagenome (GOLD analysis project Ga0137307, IMG submission 97180) | Mouse cecal microbial communities from Vienna, Austria - N-Acetylglucosamine amended D2O_March | ecosystem: Host-associated > Mammals > Digestive system > Large intestine > Cecum | place... | reverse complement strand
TACTTCTCCAAACATAGCTGAACTTCTTACTCTATATCATTACCATTGTCTGCAAAGCCCGAAGGCTTAACGGAGAGGATGGGATTCGAACCCATGCGCCCTCACGGACAAACGGTTTTCAAGACCGCCTCGTTATGACCACTTCGATACCTCTCCATGTCGTATCGTGGCTGTGTCTCTCAGCCGACGCAAGTGTTATTCTAACAGAGTTGCTTTTTAGTGTCAACAACTTTTTTTAATTTTTTTCGAGAATTTTTTCAAGAAATTTTTCGATCAAATATCTTTCACGTTTAAAAGTATCGGAATTGTTTAATTAAGGTAACCCCTCTCGTCCATTTTTTCAAACTGTATATCATTTTCGGTTATGGTAACGTTCATCAGGTCATTGCTGTATGATGCCGCAATCGCATTTAACTGTTCAGCCACATCTTCCTCCGACATCAATAAAAACTGCTCCAAATCTGTTTCCGCCCATAGCGCATCCACTTCCTTCTGAATGCCGGCTATGCATTGGTCTCTTTCTTTTACCTTAAGGCTTTTTTTATCCATAATGCGGTACTCCAGCCGATACCACAAACTACACCAGGCTCCTTTTGTAGATTTGTCCATATAGCAGTTTGCAGAGTGACAAACCTCTTCGGGACGTCCGGTATTAAGACTTTGTATCATACGGAAGTTTTCTTGGCTGGACAGCGTGACTGTCAAAGCAACAAATATTTTTTCTTCCTCGGACAAATTTACGCGATAATTATCTAAACCTGCATCCTGAAGAATTCTTTCATGGCTTTCAAAGTTTTCGTTTGCCCATTCTAACAGGTCCGCATTAAATTCTGCAACAGACATATTTTCATATCCAGGAGTCATTAAGTAAAATAAAGACCTGTAATCAGCTTCCGTTCCCGGCGGATAACCCGTAGCCTCTCTTTCCTCTTCTATCAATCTTTTTCTTTCAGATTCCATTTCATCAGATTCTCTTTGGGAGCTTTCTTTAACCTCCGGAAGCCGTGAACTTGACTCTTCCCTTTCCGCAGTCCAGTCCGCCATTTCTTCAGGAGAAGCAGGACGCAAACCGGTCAGTTCCCCGTTTTCATATACGGCGTAAAGCTCCACTGCATCAGCGGAATAAGTGGATATTCCTGTATGCTCCGTAATCCATATGCTTTCTTTTTCATCAAAAATGCCTCTGACCTCTTTTCCCTGCCAGGTCATTTTCACATCCCCTCCGTTATAATCAGAAATATATGTCCAGTCCAGTCCAAAGGGTATATAGGGAGACAGTATTTCCTCCCATAAGTCTTCACTTTCTTTATTTGCTTCGTCGTGCAGCGCCAGATCTTCCAGCATTTCCGAAGACACAGGGCGGAAATAGTATTCGGCAACTTCAACCTGTAAATTTTCAGTAGAAAGGCTTTCCGTTAAAAAAGAAATCTGTTCATCCAGAGAGGCTCTCATTTGCCTTTCATCGCATAGTTCTTCCATAGTATAATTGTTTAAAATATCAGACAGAGCACTATCCGCTTTTTCCCTTATGGAGTCATACTCTTCTACCGTTAATCGCTCTGCATTGACGATATTTAAAGAAAACCGGTATTCGAAAACCGCCGAATCCACGGGTACGTCTGTGTTCCGATCAATTGCATATCCTTCAATTTCTCTGGTTTCCCATTTTTCTGCCGTCAGAGGTACGAAAATATCAAAAAAATAATTCGTAAAAGCTTTCATCGCCTTTGCTTCTTCATCATCCTTTATTTCATATACAAGCTCTGACGCAAAAAAACGATCGACCAATCCCCTCATTTCCGGCTCATCTGCCATTTTATTCATGATTTCCCGATAATCTGCAACGGGCATCTCCTCGTAATCATCAATCCATAGCGAAAACAGTTTTTCGCTTTCTTCTTTCGTAAACTCTCCGCCGGGAATCTCAGTCAATGCTTCTTTTAACGTTTCCTCATAAGAAGCGGACTTGGCCGATGTTGCAAATAACGCCGCAACGCCGACTATTAAAACAACGGCGGTCACGATTGCCGCAATAGATATTTTCTTTATTTTCATAATGGCTGTAATCCTTTCTTCAATGGCGTTTTTACTGAAGCTGCTGTAAAAAGGAACCAATCCGCTTCTTTTTTCTTCCATGTAAATCAGAGTATTGGCATAAAGCGCCTTGGAATTCTCTCCAAAGGCTCTGACAACACTTTCGTCACAGGATAATTCAATATCTCTGTTATAGAGAACATACATGACCCAGACCATGGGATTAAACCAGTGCACGCATAAGGTAACGGCTGCAATCAGCTTTGCGGCCGAATCGAACCTGCGGATATGCACATATTCATGCATCAGGATATATTTTATCCGCTCTTCGTTCTCCCATTCCGTAGTCTTAGGCATCAGAATAACGGGACGTAAAAGTCCGTATGTTAAAGGAGCGGTAATCATATCCGACTGACGGATGGAGACATTCCGTTTTAAAGGATGTTCTTTTAACCAGGCAATTCCATAGCCCTTACCAACGGGAAGGGACATTCTGAATTTTTGCAGGCATTTCCAGTAGGAAACTGCCAAAAATGCAATGCAGGGCAGCATTCCTGCCAGATAAATAATAAACCAGGGTAAAAAGATATTTGCCTCTCCTGTGGTTTTAGAGCCTCCGGAATATGACGGAACTGTAGAATACGGTAATTCCTCGGCATATAACGATGTCTCTGAACCTGGCAATATCTCAGAGTCTAGTGATATCTCAGAATATGGCGACGCTTCAGAACGTGATGAAGCATCCCCATCCAGATCAGTTTCAGATGGCTCCGTATGAGATTTGTCCCTCCCAAAATCTCCGGTAAAAGCGCCGGAGATTCCCAGAGCATTCTCCGCTCTCGCCATGCTTTCAGCTGCCAGCTTGTTCTGTCCGATCAAGGAATAAGCCGAAAACACCGCCGGCACCGAAAAGGGAATCAGCAGCCGCAAAAACGTAATTGCCCACAAAATCAGGAATGCTCTTTTGGGCAGTCTGTTCTTAGCAACGGCACGGATTACCATAATGACCAGAATCAAAATTCCCCCGGAAAAACTCATTTTCAGCAAATTCATAACCTTTTCCCTCCTATAGACTGCTTACTCCATTTCCTTTACGATCTGCTTCAGCTTTTCAATCTGTTCTTTGGAAAGACTTTTCTTGCCCAAAAGAGCCGCAAACAGTTTATCCTCAGAACCATCGTAAACCTTATTGATCAGTTCCTTTGTTTCCGCCGCCTGCACGTCCTCCTGTGGAATCAGGGCGCGGCACATAAAGTTGGGCTCAGAGCGTTCAATGGCTCCTTTTTTAATACAGCGTTTTATCAGGGTATAGGTAGTGTTCACATTCCAGCCCGTTTCCTCCTTTAAGACATCGGAAATATGCTTTGCCGTAGAATCGCCTTCCTTCCAGAGAACACTCATTATTTTCAATTCAGAATCAAAAAGTTTTACATTCATATAGGTATCATTCCCTTCACTTAGCTTTGGAAATAAACAAAGCATGAAAAAACGCTTTATTTTTTGCTGCATTTATTCCTTTAATGCATATAAGACTGCAGTAGTTTATTGCTATACTACCACAGTCTTATATCTCTGTCAATACTACCAGAGTAGTTTAGGGCCGGATCTGTCCGTCTCTCTGTTTTCTTTCTTCTGTCTTCCTTCTACCTCTCTTTTTCCTTGGTTTTTATTCTAAATTTAGTCCGCCTCTACCATTCTGTATCCTACTCCCGCCTCTGTAAAAATATACTTAGGCTGAGCGGGGTTTTTTTCTATTTTCCGACGGATATTTGCCATATTGACCCTTAAAATCTGATTGTCGTTTTTCATATTGGGTCCCCAGATTTCCTTCATAATGTAATCGTAAGTCATAACTCTGCCCGCATATTTGCCCAGAAGCGCCACAATTTTAAATTCGTTCTGGGTTAGATTGGCATCCTTTCCTTCTACAAATACCCGGTGTTTATCGTAGTCAATCACAAAGCTTCCTGACACAAAGGTGCCGCTTTGTCCCAATCCCGGGGTTGCCGCCACAGTTCTGGTATGTCTGATTGCCGTACGGATTCTGGCAAGCAGCTCCGATGTGCCAAAGGGCTTTGTAATGTAATCATCCGCTCCCATATCAAGGGCTGCAACCTTATCCTTTTCATGGCTTCTGGCAGAAACCACCACGATAGGCATGGAAGACCATTCCCTCACATTCTTTAAAATTTTCATGCCGTCCATATCCGGCAGTCCCAAATCCAGTATGACCAAGTCCGGGCACTGGGATGTAATGAGACTGTAAGCCTCCGAACCGGTATTTGCCATCATTACGTCGTAATGATTGGCTTCTAACGCCGCACGGAGAAAGTTGCGAATGCTTTTATCATCTTCGATTACCAGAATCCTGTCTCTAATTTCCATAATTCTGCTCCTTTTGCAGGGGGAGCGAAAATCTGACTCTTGCCCCGCCTTCTTTTCTGTTTTCCGCCTCCATATTGCCTTTGTGCGCCTTTACTATACTGAAGCAGACCGAAAGCCCGATACCCATATTGCGCCTTGTATCCGGTCCTCCACTTTCCCCGGTATGCATTCCGCCTTCAAACATGCAAGGCAGCACATCCGGTCTGATTCCTCTGCCATTATCTTCCACGGCAAAGAAAACCGCCTGTTCATCATTGGTAATATTAACGGTAATATCATTGGTTTCTCCATGAAGCACAGAATTTTCCAGCAGGTTAACAATAACCTGTTCAATCAAAATCCCGTCCATAGGCACTAACAATACCTCGTCAGGAATATTAACCTTTACTTCCGCATCAGGAAAACGCTTTAAAAATTTCTGTACCGCACTGTCAGCAATCTCCTCCACCACTTCCAGATTTGTGCTGATATTGGCGCTGCTTTCGTTAATCCTCGTCACGGACAGCAAATTCTCCACAATACGTATCAGCCATTGGGCTTCTTCCTTAATGTCCTTCGTCAGCTCCAGTCTTTTGTCATCGGGCAGCACATCATAATTGTCAATAACCGCCGATGCGGAACCCACTATGGAGGTAAGGGGAGTCCTGATATCATGGGACACCGCCCGCAGCAGATTCCCCCGCATTTTTTCTTTCTCTATCTCCAGTTTTATCTGCTCCTGCTTCTTAATCTGCGTAGTCAGGGCGCTGATGCTGATTGCAACTGCCAGCATGGCCAGAAAGGTCAAAGGATACCCTGTTATGGTAAAATCAAATTTGAAATAAGGATAAGTGAAAACAAAATTCACACCGATAACCGCCAGAAGGGATGCCACGATTCCATATACATATCCTTCCGTATAGCGGGATATAAAAAGCACTGCCAAAACAAAGATCAGCGGCACATGGGTATCTGTGGAAGCTACCCTTTGCAGCAGAAAGCAGAAACCCGCTGCGATTGCAAAAATGGCTGTAGTAACCAGACAGTTTTTCCATATGGCATTTTTCTTTTTCTTTTCCTTCATTTTTGTCTCCATGGGGCAAGCGAACATGCTTGCATGTTCATTTGACCCTCAAATCAAGGTTGAAAGATTTTCTTTCAACCTTCCTGCAGTCACATATCTCTCCTGTAGCTTTATAATCCAAGGCACATTTCAGCCTTATCCCAAAGAAATACAGACCCCTCGGATAAAATCCCGGAGCCTGCATCATCCTATATTTTACTTTTCCCTTTTACAGCAGAATCTTAGTAATACAAAGAATATCCATGGCGGATTTTCCGATAAAGCTTCCACCCAATCAGTACCGGGATGCTCACAAGCAGATACAAAGATGTAAATCCACCCACAACTCCCATAAAAGCAACTAAAATCATTGTAACAAAACCTGGCATTTTCTTAACCTCCATCTTTAGAAATCTTTAAGATGGTAACATATCCGAAATGCCCGTTCCATAACTTCCTCCCTATCTTAACCCCGCCTTAACCCTCCGGTCTTTTTCCTTAACGCTTACTTAACAAATACTTTCCAACCGTGTCCGGCATTTTCAGCAAAGCTCCTTGCACAAGGTATCAATAAGCCTGTCAATATCAATGGGTTTTGCTATATGCCCGTTCATTCCACACTTTAACGATTCTCTTCTATCCTCTTCAAAAGCATTGGCTGACATTGCCAGAATCGGTATGGATGCAAGTTCTTCATTTTCCAGTCGGCGGATTGCTTTCGTGGCTTCATATCCGTTCATAACCGGCATCTGGATATCCATAAGCACTAACTGGTAATATCCCGGTTCAGACTTTGAGAGCATATCCACGGCAGCCTGACCGTTTTCTGCCACCTCCGCCGCAAATCCCGCATCCTCCAAAATCGCCACGGCAATTTCCTGATTCAGTTCCACATCCTCTACTAACAGGATACGCCCCGTATGAAGCTGTTCTCTTACCCTTCCGGTATTTGCCGCGCTTATTTTTTCTCCTGTTGTAATATAATGCAGACAGTTCCTCAATTCCGAGTCAAACAACGGCTTGCTGCAAAATACTGCAGGACCGTTTTCCTTTACCTCATCTTCCATTTCGGACCAATCATATGCCGATATGACAATGACCGGCACTGCCTCTCCCGCTTCTTTTCTGACTTCCCTGATTTTTCCCACAACATCCATATCAGGATTCAGCCAGTCAATGATGCAGATGTTACAGATGCCGTCCCGCCCCTCTCCTTTACCTTGCAACAGTCCTTCTTCCGGCACAACCTGCTCAGGCGCCATTCCCAGCTGCACCAGCATGCGGGACATATTTCGACCGCTGTCCAAATCCTCGCTGATGATCAGCGCCTTCTGTCCTTTCCACTGAGGTATTGCCTGCTTTTTGTCCGCCTCATCCTGGATACGGAAGGTAAAAGAAACCGTAAACTCCGTTCCTTGTCCCTGCTTGCTCTTTACTTTGATCGTACCCTTCATGGCATCCACAATGCTTTTTGTAATGGACATGCCAAGGCCTGTTCCCTGAATTCCGCTGATAGTGGAATTGTTTTCCCGTTCAAAGGGTTCAAAAATATGGGCTGCAAATTCTTCACTCATACCGATACCGGTATCCCGGATGCTGAATTCATAATTTGCATATCCCACAGGAGCTCCTTCTCTTTCCGTGATCTTCAAAATAATGGAACCGCCCTCATTTGTATATTTAACCGAATTGCTGAATAAATTTAACATTACCTGATTCAGACGCAGCTTATCACAATAAACCATCTCATGCAAAACATCTATGGCGTCCCCCTGAAGTCTTAATTTCTTTTGACGGACATCCGCCTGCAAAATATTACACAGCTCATGAAGTACTTCCGGCAGGCTGCATGGCTTTTCCTCTAAATGCATCTTGCCGCTTTCGATATGGCTCATGTCCAAAACGTCATTGATCAGATTCAGAAGATGATTGCCCGATGACATAATCTTTTTCAGATATTCCTCAACCTGGTCGCTGTGCTCAATGTGGGTAAGCGCCAGGGAGGTAAAGCCCACAATCGCATTCATGGGCGTACGGATATCATGGGACATGTTGGAAAGAAACACGCTTTTTGCCCTATTCGCCCTGTTTGCCTGAATAAGCGCATCTTCCAAAATATTTTTCTTTTCCATTTCACTGCGGGTTTCCTCATCCACGCTGTGAAAGCCCAGAACGATACCGTAATATCTGTCCCATGTACCTGCGCGCACTGCTTTGATCTGGAAATATTCTATCCTGCCGTTCTTTAAAATCCTGCAATTTATGCAGCTGGACTTTTTCTTCCCCAGCTCCGCCTTCAACCGTTCCGGTATAAAGGCCTCCCTAAGCATTTCCTTATCCTCTTCATGAACATACTTTTCTATGTAAAGCTCCATGCTTTCCTGATAAGATATTTCCCCTCCAAGACCATGTATAAATTCGCCGCCGTTGTCATCCACGTTGCGAAGCGGATATCCCAGCCCGGTATCCAAATCAAAAAAGCAGACCAGATTATAGTCAATTGCCAATGCCTGAATTAATTCTATCTGGCGCCTTTCTCTCTTCTTTTCCTCCTGTTTCTGGGCCGTACAGTCCAAAAGGAACCGTTGGTAGAACAACTCTTCGTTTTCCTTTTGAAGCTTAACGTTTCCCATGATATGCAGTATTTCCCCGTCATCATGCCGTATACGGTACTCAACGCTGATACTGTCTCCCTCATTTTTAAGCTTTTTCATATTGGCGACCAGTTTCTCTTTATCTTCATCCACTACTGACGCCGCAATCATGTCAAATTCACTGGCTGTCAGTTCTTCTTCAGACTGATAGCCAAGAATCTTTAATGCCGTGTTATTAATATTCAAAATGCGGGAGCCGTCCACTGTATGACATATAATTCCACAATCCATGGAAGTAAATATCTTCTCCAGCGCGCGGTTCTTTTTCACGAGTTCCCCTTCATAGGCGCGCTCATTCGTTACATCAATTCCTACGCCTACCGTACCCATTACGCTTCCGTCTATATCATACAAAGGAGATTTGTAGGTCGTAAGAGTCCGCATCCCTTCTCCGGTCTGAATGATTTCTTCCGATACACAGGTCTCTCTTTTGTCCATAACCTGTTGTTCGGATTCCACACAGGCAGGATCGTCATTTTCCACATCCCAAATATAAGCGTGTCCACGCCCCTCCACCTGTTCCTTGGTTTTATTGACTGTCTTGCAGAAGCTGTCGTTTACCTTTTCATGGATTCCGTTTTTATCCTTATACCAGATAAGGTTGGGAATGCTGTTAATCGTAGTCTCCAAATACTGGCTTGTCTGCAGAAAATCCCTGCTCATCTTGAAATTCTGCTGCCATCTTAAAAACCGGAAGCTTACTTCCCGATCCGCCATAGGCATAGTCCATATGTCTTTGATCGCTTCCAGATTATCCTCCAAAAGCTCTGCAACGCTTTCCTCTGTAAGAAGAACGAGCTCACCTCCGACTTTTCTGTTTTCTATTAATATTTGCAGATTCTCTTTTACATCCCCGCACCTCAAATCCGCAAAAATCAGATCCGCCTCCTGAGCCAATACGATCTCAGGGCTTCTGCTTTCTGAAAATGCGTGGGTAAAATATTGAAGCGGCGGCATCTCTTTTATGATTTCAAATGCTTTGCATGAATTGCCCACCAGATAAAAACGAACATGACAATGGTACATAGCTGTTTCCCCCTGAGATTGATAATATTAAATCCGTACTGTATTTCACTTATTTTCATTTTAGCAATCCGTTTGTAGTTATGTCAATAACAAGTGCGTTTTTCTCCGTTATGAAATATATTTCATGATAATACCTTTTACCGGTGGAAGATAACTCCTTCCAAACAGATTCAAATGATTCAGAAGATGATAAAGATTGTATAAGTCGCGGCGTTTTTCATAACCCGGCTGCAAAGGCATTGTTTCCTTGTAAGCACTATAGAAGGCTGTCGGAAATCCGCCAAAAAGCTCTGTCATGGCAAGATCTGCCTCAGGATGTCCTACATAAACCGCCGGATCAATGAGCCACGCCTTGCCGTCATTTCCCCTTATAACATTTCCCGCCCACAAATCGCCATGCAGCAGAGACGGGGCATCCGGCTCCGCAAGAATATCCTTTAATCGTTCCAGCAGCCTTAGGATATTTTTCGTATCTCTTTCATCGAAATATGCTGCGGCACGTTTAAACTGCGGTTTTAAGCGGCATTCCCGAAAAAAATCTATAAAGCTGTCATAGGCTGTATTGTTCTGCTTTCCCGCTCCTATATAGTTATCTTTTGCAAACCCGTAGATTCCTCCCGGCGCCAGACCGGCAGTCCCTGCTTTATGCATGGCCGCCAGCTCATAGGCAAAGGTTTCCCAGTAGTTCTTCACGGCTCTGCCGTTCGTAATGAATTCCATAAGCAAAAATGAAAACGGGTATCCTCCGGCGCCTTGGTCCGTTCCGCTGCAAAAGACGCGGGGCGCGCCTATGGCTCCGGTTTTTGCAATAGCAGAAAGTCCCATCGCTTCTGCCGTAAAAAAGGGCAGGTTTTTCTTTTCATTGCATTTCATAAACATACGGCTTCCATCGCTCAAAACCAGCCCCCATGCTTCATTAATGTCGCCTCCGGCAATGCGTTCTTTTTTTACAATTTTTATATTTTCCCCAAAAAGTGAATGCAGCGCGTCTTCCAGCGCATTAAAATGAGGTAATGGTGTATCGTAATCCATAGCCTTTTCCTCCGATACGGCCCGGACAATTTTCATAAATTCCCTGAATCCTGATCTTTCCGGACACTGTCTTTTATTTTTATTATATCCGCCTTTTCTGTTATCCCGCAAGCCGTATCGAGTAATCCGCTAACGCCTCATTCATTTGCTATGTCCCTGATTACTTATCGTTCTTATATCCTTTCCACATAGAAGTAAATAAACAAAACAATTTTATTGTCAAAAAAATATCAATGTGGTATGATAGTCCCGTATTGTATCTCAACAAAGAGAATAATAACAGGAGGAAACGTACCATGAAAAATGAAAAAACCTATGAACTTGTGCTGACTGCACTGTTCACCGCCATAATCGTCATTATGGCATTCACACCGCTGGGATATATCCCGTTAGTTGTTATTAACGCAACCATCATTCATATCCCGGTTATCCTGGGAGCACTATTTTTAGGACCAAAAAAAGGTGCATTTTTAGGATTCGTATTTGGCTTAACCAGCTTTATTAACAACACCTTTAAAGCAGTTACCGCATCCGCTTTTGTATTTTCGCCGGTTCTGGCAGCAGATGTGATAGGCATATCAGGCGTATTCAAAAGTCTGTATATCTGCTTTGTACCACGTATTTTAGTGGGAATCGTCCCCTATTTCGTGTATATCCTGATTCGCAGGTTATTAAAAAGCGAACAGAAAATATGGTCTGTTGTTATTAACGGTGCTGCGGCGGTCATCCTATTTATTTCCGCAAGAGCATTTATCATCAATTTAACAAAGAATGACTCCGGTCTTTATGGCACCATAGGCGGACTCGCCCTTGGCATTTTACTGTTTGTTATTCTGACCGTAAGCAGCGTAAAGCAAAAAAGCACAGCAAACATCGCCCTTGCTTATGCCGGGCTGGCAGGTGCATTTACCAATACCCTGTTTGTCATGAGCGGAATTTTTATTCTGTATAAGGATGCTTACGCACAAGCCCTGGGTATTGCCGGAGATGCCGTTATTGACGTCATCATGGGCATCATCAGCTTTAACGGTATCGTAGAAGCTGTGGTTGCCGCAATTTTAGTAACCGGTGTCGGTCTGGCGCTGACACATGTAAAGCCTGTCAAAGAGCTTAGAAAAGCTTAGGAGCAGACGGAATGAGAGGAAATATGATTTTAGCTGTAGATATTGGAAACACCAACATAGTCATAGGGTGTATTGAAGAAGAAAAAATTTATTTTGTGGAAAGAATATCCACTGACATTTCAAAAACAGAGCTGGAATATGTAGTGGGATTTAAAACACTTCTGGATTTATACCAAATTAAGATGGAAGAAATCACAGGGTGTATCATCGCTTCGGTGGTGCCTCCCCTTAACAACATTATTAAAACCGCTATGAAAAAGCTGCTTCATATTTCCCCTCTGATTGTAGGTCCCGGCATTAAAACGGGGCTGAATATCCTGATGGACAATCCAGGCCAGGTAGGTTCCGACCTGATTGTCAATGCAGTTGCAGGGCTGAAGTATTACGGCGCGCCCATTATAATCATTGATATGGGAACAGCCACTACTATCAGCGTCATCGATCAAAAGAAGCATTACATCGGCGGCATGATCCTGCCCGGCGTTAAAGTGTCCCTGGAGGCATTGGTCAGCGGCACTTCCCAACTGCCCAGAATCAGTCTTGAAGCGCCCAGAAAATTAATCGGCACAAATACCATAGACTGTATGAAAAGCGGTATCATTATGGGACAGGCTTCCTGTCTGGACAGTATGATCGACCGTATTTGGGAAGATCTTGGATATGAAACTGCCGTGGTAGCCACCGGCGGTCTTTCCGGTTGTATCGTGCCTCATTGTAAAAGAACTGTTGTTTACGACAACGAACTGACATTAAAAGGACTGGGTATCATTTATCGAAAAAATGCAGAACCTGCACTTTCATGACCGATAGATTTACATTCAGACAACATTCCGCCGCAGACGGCAAAAAATCAAAAAAGGAGGCTGACGGCATGTTAAACGGAAAACATATTGTATTAGGCGTATCCGGCAGTATTGCAGCCTATAAGGCCGCTTCACTGGCAAGTATGCTGAAAAAACAGAGAGCGGATGTCACTGTGATCATGACTGCAAATGCCGCCAATTTTATTACTCCCATAACCTTTGAAACATTGACGGGAAACAAATGCCTGATGGACACCTTTGACAGGAATTTCCAATACAGCGTGGAACATGTGTCACTTGCCAAACAGACGGATTTGTTTATGATTGCGCCGGCATCGGCAAATGTAATCGCCAAGGCTGCCCACGGTATCGCCGACGATATGCTGACCACTACTCTTTTAGCCTGCCAATGTCCCAAAATCATTGCTCCTGCCATGAATACACGGATGTATCAGAATCCTATCGTGCAGGATAATATAAAGACCTTACAGGCTTATGGCATGGAAGTCATTACCCCTGCGGTAGGCTATCTGGCCTGCGGCGATACGGGGGAAGGCAAAATGCCGGAGCCGGAATTTCTGTTTGACTCCATTTTAAACACTCTTCATCCAAAGGATATGAAGGGCGTTAAAGTACTGGTCACGGCAGGTCCCACCATAGAAAAAATTGACCCGGTACGCTATATCAGCAACCATTCCACGGGCAAGATGGGTTATGCCATAGCCGCCGAAGCCATGATGCGCGGCGCAGAAGTAACCCTTGTAACGGGAAAAACAGATATTGCACCGCCTGTAAACGTGCATACCATAGAAATTACTTCTGCGGCAGATATGGCAGCAGCAGTTAAGGCATGTGCCGAGGAACAGAATATTATCGTCAAGGCTGCCGCCGTGGCGGATTACCGTCCCAGACAGGCAGCAGATGAAAAAATGAAAAAAAGCGACGACAGCTTGACCATTGAGTTAGAACGCACCGAAGACATTCTGGGATATTTGGGTGCCCACAAAAAAGACGGGCAGTTCCTTTGCGGCTTTTCCATGGAAACCGAAAACATGATAGAAAATTCCCGAAAGAAGCTTACGAAAAAGAACCTGGATTTAATCGTGGCAAACAATTTGAAAAAAGAAGGCGCCGGTTTCGGAACCGATACCAATATCGTGACCTTGCTCTCAAAAGAAGATACCATAGAGCTTCCCATGATGTCTAAGGCAGAGGTTGCAGGGCGGCTTCTGGATTATATCCTGGAGCACAGGGTAAAATAGAAAATCAGGAAAATGTTCTGTATGCCAGTCATTTTCCTGATTTTTAGCTTATGTATAAACTTTTTTACTTCTTCTTTTTCAAGTTGATATCGCCCAAAGCGTGTATCAGCTTTTTAATCGCCTCTTCTACCTCTTTGTCCGTAGTGAGTGAAATTCCGCCCCCAATCTTGGAAAGCCTTTCCAGATCATCGTTATTCAGGGTAACCACATGCTCTCTCTCACTCTCCGGCTTTGGAATCACATAGGGTTCCATTTCCTTTTCCAGCTCATTTAGCTGACGCATAACAGTGGTAATCTGACTCTTTCCGATGCTTACCGCTTCAAGAAGTTCATCATAATCTCCTAAAATTCTCTGGCAGTCCGGAACATCCTCGTAAACCTCTTCCAAATCGCTTACAATCCCTGATTCATTGCCGTTTCCGTAGACATATCTGTTGTCCTTGATATTCCTGTCCAAAAAGTTCAGTGTTTGAGTTATCTTGCCACCTTCAACCGTAATGATAAGTTTTGCCATAGTCCTGTCTCCTTTGCAATACTTTTCGATGGTATGGGATGGGAAAACGCCATGATACTGCCCATACCGTCTTCTTCATATTATTTATATTATGCCAAAGCTACGGGCAGAGCCCCGAAAAACTGAAAGTTTCCCGGGGTCGCTTCGCTCGTCAAATAGTCAAAGAAGCCCTCGCTCAAGCGATCTTGGCAATGGCTTCTTTGACTATTTGACTCTGCCCTTTTCGCATATTATATCACAAGTAATTTCGGTAATTCAATATGAAAACTTAAGTATGTATTTAAAAAAAATGTGTGAATCCTATGCCAAGAATTGAAATCCGGTAAAAGCTTGCATAACCCTTTCACAAATAATCCGTTTTGCATATTGCATTACCCCTAAATGAGTGCTAAAATATCCACGAAAAAAATAGAACTGAACAGTTCACGAAAGGAAGGATTTACATATGGGATTATTTTCGAGAAAACCTAAAATTGACATGGATGAGGCGCAGAAAAATAAGGTCAAAATGCGCCAGTTATTTAATCAGGCCATTTCCGACGGGGATTCCTATCAGGTTCTCTACGCTACTACCGGCTCCACCTGGAAAGAAGAGGGCATCCTTTCCGATACCCGTGTATATCAGTTTATCAGTCTCGTACTCGGCTACAGGGAATCAGATTTCAAAATTATCGCCCTCCCTATAAACATTGAACTGACAGAATTTTCAGAGCCTCTTGAAATCCAGATTTCAGAAGTCAGGGCTGTAAAGTACAGAAAGAGGGAAAACACTCTGGATATGGATTTTTCAAAGCGCGGCAAAGGCTCCATGTATTTCAGCTTTGGAGACATAGAGCAAAATTCCCGCAGCTTTGTAGACAATGTCAGCCAGGAAGAGGAACGACAGCAGTTTATGGCATTTATTGAAAAATATAGGGCAAAGCTGTAAACAAGGCTATGGTAAAATTACCTCCGGAACACAAATTTCCGAAGGTAATAATGTAAAGCGGTTTCTTTCCCATATCGCTGCCATCTTTTTCATGTCTCCGCTTCCTTTTCTGTCATAAATCCCTTGGGGTACAGCCAGACAGATTTCCATCTGCGGCAATATTTTCCCGTTTGTCAAATTGATATCGATATATTCATCCGTTAAAAAAACGCCTTTCTCATTGCCGGTCTGTACCCAGCCGGTTCCTGTATAATGGACTTCCTGCACCAGTATAAAAGGCTCGTACTGACTAAAATCGCTTTCCTTTACTGCGTATTTACCCGGAACCCAGTTTACCTTTATAAACAGCCCGATTATGCCGGCCATTACTCCCATTATAGTGATGCCCGCCCATATTTTTTTCATGCTACTTATCCTTTCTCCTTTAACAAGTCTCACTGCCATTCTGACAATACAACTATCTTTTTTTCTTCCCAGTCATCCCCGTTTCCGCTGTCTCCTGTAAAATAATCCAGATATACCGTATTCCGGTCAAGCACCCTTGCCTCTTTTATAAAACCGGTTCCTGTAGCTACAGGCGGAAAGTCATCTGTGATTTCCTCATAAGCATTCTCGTTGTAAATATCCCTGATCATGATCTTAAATGCGCCGTCTTCAAAGACCGGATATACTGCCGTCTGCTCATTACAGGCAATCACATCCGCAATCGGTTCGGACACTTCGCCTGTCTCCCCGTTAATAAACACCGACCACCAGGTATTTCCTGCACCTTCATGTATTTCCAGCGTGTTCTTTCCTATCCTTTTTATAACCGGCTCCCTGGGGTATAAATCTTCATACAGCAAATTCTTCCGGCTGTCATATACAGATATCCTGTAATCTTCTTCAACCTGCTCTATCTCATAGGCAAGACTCTCTGTGCCGGCTTCCACATAGGTGTCGGATATATAAGAGCCATAATCCGGCGCGTGCGTATTTCCGGCACCCTTTTCCAAAAGACCATACAGCCATAAACAGGCTTGAAGCTGCTCTCCCTTATCATCCGCCAGTGTATAGGTCCATATATATACATATCCTTGTAATTTATCCGATTTCGCTTCTACTGTTTCATATTCTGTAGATAATAGTTCAAAAGGCTTGTCATACCAATAATCCAAATGATACATCATTTCATTCTTTGCATAGCGGTTATGTGCATTATAAAAATAGTACCTTGTCAGTATATAATAAACGCCGCCTGCAAACAGCATCATCAGCATCATACAATCTGCAGTAATAGACAATATCCGCTTCTTCTTCCCATTTTTCATGATCATCACTCACTATTCTCCAATAAACTCCCCAAGCAGACAGCGAATAAGCATGTCTTCCGTAAACTCTACGGTCTCAGACAGTTCAATACTCTCAATGTCCTGTACGTAATTACTCAATTCCGTAAGCCTGTATAGAAAGTATTTGCCGCTCCGTCAGACCCCTCATAAACGCCATTTTGATGGATTCTCTTCATTCCCCGAAATACAAACTGATAACTATATACAACACCCTCTTCATAATGAAGAACCTGCGTAGATTCCGGCGAACAATACAAAACAACCTCATTGCTTCCATCGCCGTTCATATCTACGAGCATAAAGTTCTTCCATAGCCTTGTTAAGATTTTCCTTAATGCTTCCATCCATCATCATAAAGCATCTGTCATATGCAACTACTTTTTCTTCATAGTTGTCCCACATTGCGCAGGCTGCCATATATTCTTCTTCGGCCACCTCTTTTTCGTCCACAATATAGGTATATTCGGGATCCTCATACTCAGAATCCCAATGAATGTAAAGGTCTCTGCTTTGCAGGAGAATTTCTTTTGTACCGTCTATACGATATATCCAGTAGTGTGCAGCCTCCGCCCCATCATACTCGCCAAATATAATGCTTTCTTTTTCCACATAACGATTGCCGCCATATTGTCCGTATTCCCCGATAAACACCACTTCCCCGTCTGCATAAATATAATAACCGACTCCGTCTCCATGCCGCCAATCATCCACGATTGCCAATTCGGGGATTTCATCGTCATTCAGATAAACCAGTGTAAACTTCGGTCCCTCAAAACTTTTATCACTTTCAAAACCCTCCCGCTCTTCGTCATAATCTCCGGCATAGTCCTCCAGAAAGACCTCATAAGCCTCCAAAGCCTCTGCCTGCTGTGACGTCAGCTTGCTCTTTAACCACCTTAACTCCAAATCCTCTATTTTCTGTGTCTGCATTGCTTTGGCATTAGCATCTTCTATCAGTTCCGGCAATTCCTTATAAAGCTCCCGTACCTTATAACCCGTATTCCGCAAATCTTTTCTTTCATAAAATGTCAGTTTCCACTTAATTCCCGCAGTCGCTTCTTTAGCATTTTCTTCCCCTGCGGCAGAAGAAAAAGTTCCCGATGACGCCGCGCCCAGCGTAAGCATCAACACAATCAGCACTGATACAATTCTTTTTTTGGTCATCTCTTTTCCCTCGCTTTATCCCTTACCGCCTTCTTATTCAATGCCCTCTCAAATCAAATTCATTAAAAATACCGTCATTGCTTCACCATGAATAAACAATGTAAAATTCCTCATTGCTGATTTCAGTTTCAAAATTCAGGTTTCCATGCTCTATGACCTCAATCGCTTTATCATCCTGCTTTTTGTGAATTACCTATTTTAATCTTTGTGCCAATAGATGCAAGTTGTAAAGCCAGTCTTCATCATCCTCCGCACAGGCTTGTACTAAATATTTATCTAAGTATAATACGACCGTTTCGCTATCAATAGTTGTAAATAACTCCATTGCTTTTTGAAAAGCAGGCCAGTTAGCATCCTGTAACAATTCAAACAGAAGCGAAAGCCCCCTGACTTTGTCCTCTTTAGGCAGTTTCTCCAAAATATTCAGATAATTCAACCAGCAAAATTTAGAGGAACATTTTCGTAAATCAAAAAGTTCTTTCAAATCAATCCTTTTATCTGCGGCAATCATCTCGGCTATCGTTTTGATTCCCTCATCACTGACGTCAGGATTGTTGTAAATGTCATATTCAGTTCTTTTTAGTAATTCATCAATCTGACTGCACAATATAGTCGCCTCCTCAAATATCGGTTTTAGTGAACGTCAGACTTATCCAAACAAGTAAATATACATAAAACCATCCTGCTCCCAAACAATAAAAATGCGAACATCTCTGGTCACTTGCCCATGAGTTCCTGGCAAAAATAAGTCTCCCGCCGTTATTTCTATGGCAGAGCTTCCTCCCTGAATGTTATCTCATAATTGGCCATCAGATAATACAATGCAACAGCCTCTATCCGTTCATCTTCCGTCCGCCGGCACACAGCCATTAATAAATCATCCCGATAATATGTACCGCCTGTAATTTCCGAAACAATATAGTGATACTCTTCTCCTTCCGTCTTTTGTGTCCATATACGTTTTACCAGAAAGGAAAAATTTTCACTATGCCAATAAGTCCATGCAGACGGCATAATATCATCAGCACTATGATCATGTGAATTTATAAAATCTATATTTTTCAGATAATCAACAGAGACCGCTTCCAAAGAATACACTTCCAAAGGAGTATAGCCTGTTACCTTTTTTTCTATGGATAATGTATTCCAGCATTCCGCCTGCCCAGGTACAGGATGCTCCTTCCAGTTTGGCTCATCCGCCTCGCCATTCCAATAGGCTAAATGGTTACCCATTAGTAAATAATATTGATCTTCCCATTCCAGCAACGCCCTGACAGCGGAATTCTTTGATGTAAGCCCTCCTATTTGTACCCACTCTCCATTTATTGATTTTGCGACTATGGTTCTCACATCATGTGCCGTTCCCCCTTCTGAAACAGAAAAAATATATTCTTTCTCTCCATCCGAATCAATGTCTGCTTCCAATGCATTGACATTTTCAAAGGGAGAAGCATACCCATCTATTTCTATTGTAATATATTCATATTCACATTCAGCCCTATATTCCATCCACGCATTATCATACTCCTCTTCCTGAATATCATCATTTGCATATACCAGGGCTTCTTGTAAATTTACCGGAAATGTTTCACTGTAATCGCTTAACACAATCTCTCTGGAAATATTCTCCGGAACATGAAAGGCATATATAGATTCCTCCCTGTTTACTGCTTGTCCCTGTTCCAATTCCTCTAAAAAAGCCTTATATTTTTCTACAGGCGTATCATAGCAAAACCTTCCGGTCTCTTCCGTCCAGCGGTCACTGACATCTCCCGCCAAAACGCTTTCTATGTAAATACTTCCCTCTACCGCAAAACTTTCTTGTCCGCTAATATTATGGTAATTATCATTGTATGACCAATCTCCGCCTCCATCCATTGGTCGGGCATATGCAATGAATCTGCCTTGATAAGGCTTTTCTTCTTCCTGCTTGCTTAAAACAATGCTCATTGGACTGGCATACACTTTATTACCGTTATACACATAAATGTAATGACTGCTGACAGCAGATTCTTCGCCGCTGCCACCTTTTACCTGAAAAAAGAAGTCCGGTGGATTTTTTTCTGCCCCTTCTTTAAGCTCTCTATATTTTTCCCGCTTTTCTTCATATGTGCCTTCTCCCATCCACTGTTCCACAGTTGCATACGGCGCAAAACCCACATATTCATCAATGCTCCATGCCCCTTGTATTGCATTTAAAATGGTATCTGTTTCTTCCGGGGTAAAACAATTATCTAAATATCCCGGTCTGGATTTATCTGCATAAAGTCTCTCCGTTTCAATGGCAAGTTTTTCTTTGCCAAGCACAGATATAACTAGCATACTTCTATGCGCAGCCTCTTCCGGCTCTGCATTTTTCATTTCTGCATTTACTGTTTCTGTATTCGTTTCTTCTTCATCCACCGTTGCGGCTATAACAGCGCTCTCCGGCACATCTGCCTGCTGTCCTCCTGATTCCGCTTCCTGACCACATCCGGCTAACAATAAACAGCCTAATAAAAACAAAATCACTTTTCCCTTTTCAACTTCCATCTTGAATCTCCCTTATCATTTGACTTATTTCCCTTTATCGGCTTCCTTAGAAATCCGTCCCATATCCTGTTTGCACTTAATCTTTTAAAGCAATATTTTCTATATACAGAATTTCCGCTTCTGCTCTAAAACCGCTTTACCTTCAATTTCCCACTGATGGTGTCCCATGTTTCTAATTTCTCATATTTTATATCTGCGGACAGTAAAGTATTTCTTCGGGGATAAAAAACGGGTTTTCTTCAAAAACCAGATTTGCCATAGCCTGATTGAGATTCCCCCTGACATTCCCGTCCAGCATCAGGAAGCAGTCGCTATATAAAACTTTCTTTTCCTTCTCCTTATACTCTTCATATATATGGTACTCTGCCATATACTCTTCTTCAGTCGCGTCCTTTTCATCTACCGTATAAGTAAAATACCCCTCTCCCTCTCTCGGATTCTCCTCAGACTCCCAATGCCGGTACTCATCAATCCGCAGAAGTTCATTCCCCAACAGCTTGCCTTTTTCTGTTCCTTCTACTTGATGTGCAGCATAATGACCATGTGAATGGCGATAATATTCGGATAGCAGAATGCCTTCTTTTTCCACATAGCCGATTTCGCCATATTGTCCAAATGATCCGATACACACCACTTCTTTGTCCGCATAAGTAGAAACGGAAGGGGAATGTGCAAGGGACCACCCTTCTGATATTACCAATTCGGGAATTTCATCATCATCCAAATAAATCAGCGTAAATTTTGCTCCCCTATAACCGTCTTCATATTCTTCATAATCCTCCCACACACGATTATCTTTTTTCAAAAAATCCTCTGCATATTCCTCCAAAAAAGCTTCATAGGCTTCTATTGCCTCGACTTGCCGGGACGTCAGGCTGCTTTTTAACTCCAAAGCCTCTATTTTCTGTGCCAGAACCGCCTTCAGCCGTGCCATGTCATCCACAAAAACCGCATCATTATAGCCGATAGATTCATAGTTATCGCGCTCAAATTCGTCCAGCTTTTCATGGTATTGCTTTTTCGTAACAGGTTCCCCGTCTATTTCATAAAGCGTTACCGAATCATCATCATAATTCAAATCGGGATAAGCATGAAAGCTACCGATTATCTCCGCTTTACCACGATCTAATACATAATAATCGCAAAATGATTCCCCAAAATTCGTGAAACCGCCGTTGATTTCCCCCTGTCTTTCTGCATAAAACATATTTCCCATAGAACCAAATTCCCCGATTTCCACCAATTCATCATGATAGTAAGTACACACTCTTACTCCTGCCCCATGAAAATCGTCTTCCATAATCAACAGTTCCGGCACATCGTCATCATCTATATATGCCAGTCGAAAGCCGGTGGGTTTCATTTTGGATGAATTATCCTTCAATTCTTTCTCTAAAAACTCATAATATGCTTCCGCCCAGGGCGTATTTAATTCTACGTCCTCTTTTTCCTCCCCGGCTGTCTCTAACCGGACGCAAATCTCTTTTATCTCATCTCCGACAGACATCATGGCTTTCCTTACAAAGAAGTTCAGATTCCATCTATATTTTGCCGGCAGCTTTATAAACAAATCTTTCATATTGAGTGATGCTGTATCGTTTTCTTCCACACCGGTTCTTTTATCCGATCCTTCCGTATTTGCTTCCCTTGACAGTTTCCCTTCCCCGGCGTAAAAGAGATTCCCCGCCAGTACCACACCCAGAGTAAATAACAGAACAAATAACACCGATGCTATTTTTTTTAACATATCTCTTCCCCTGCTTTGTCTTTTGCAGCTTGTCTGCTATTTTATACAGCATAGCATATCAATGCATCATAGTTGCATCATTTACTGATCCTTTCATGAAAAGTGTTTATTCTAATTAGCGGCATCCTCCATATCTGTTCTTATAAAAAAAATAATCCCAAGCCGTCAAACCCGGGATTAGTTTTCCTTTATTACATTCTTTTTTATTTTTCTTTTTAAAAATCTGCGAATACTTCCATCTGTTTTTTCAGTTCTTCTACAATCTCCCGGTTTGTATCCATACGGCCTGTAATATCTGCCATATCTTCCACCAGGCTCTTAGTGCTGTCCGCAACTCCGGTAATTCCTGTGGCCCCCTCATCGATTGCTTTTGTAATACTTCCGATAGAGTCAGCTATCTCGATCATGGAGCTGCTAAGGCGGTCGGTTCTGTTGTTAAATGCATCGATCATTTCCTTTACATAATCGGCATCCTCTTTGTACTTCCTGCCAGAACTTACAAATTCCCGGAATTCCTCCAAAATAGTCTCGCTCAAATAGTCTGCCATATCCTGGGAATGCTTTGACAGATTATGTACTGCATTTGTAACGATCTGGTTGACCTCCTGAATATGCACGGCAGTTTCGCCGCATGAGTTCGCTAAGGATTTAATCTCTGCTGCAACTACGGCAAAGCCTTTTCCGGCCTCGCCGGCTCGCCCGGCCTCTACGGAAGCATTAAGGGCGATCAGATTAGTCGTTGATGAGATTTCCAAGATATCTTTTGTCAATTTGTTTACCTGATCCACACTCTTACTGTTTTCAATGGCCTCTTCCAGTACCTGCAGAATGTCGGCTGTCTTTTTCTGAATCGCTTCTGTATTTGTCTGTGCCGCTGCCTCCATTTCATTTGCCCGTATCTTCATGGCGGAGGAATAATCCGTAAGAGCGCTGCATTCTACCGCCATATCATGGACATCCCCTTTGATATCTTCCGCATTGCTGTTTATAATTGTTGCATTATTTGCCACCTTTTGAATTGCCATAGACAGAGAATCTGCGAGAGAGGAAAGACCCCCTGCGCTTTTTTCCGACGTGCGGGTATGTTTCAGCACTTCGCCCGTTACCTCATCAAGCTTCCGGGAACTTTCCTGAAGCGTATCCACCGTACCTTTAATTGGTCTTATCACATATTTTTTAATAATCCGGATGGCCGCAAATACTAATGTCAGACACGCTGCAATCGATGCAGCAGCAATAATCAGGGAAATAATATAAACAGTTAAAAGCCGCTGTCTTGCACTAGCTGTTCTGGCTCTTACAGCCCCATACAATTCATCTATATCTCCTGCCATGGCAGAGCCAAAATCGGCAACATCGCCATTGGCATAAGCATAGGCGTCCTGGGTCTTGCTGTCTGCGCTGGCACATACGAGGTAAACCAAAGCATGCTTGAAGGAGTCATAATCTTCCAAAAGCTGCGCATAAATCGCTTCTTCATCTTCTGTAACATAGTTTTCATATTCTTCTAAATATGTTTCTAGTGTTACTTCTTCTTCCTTGATCTGTTCCACGACGGCAATCATGGTATTGTAGTCCGTTGCCACAATATGGGACAGTGCCATTTTATGAATGTTGGTAGTTGTATGGCGGATATTCTGTAGTATCTCCAACCCTACCATATCGTTATCTACAATTTCCGCAGCATTGAAATTTACGTTGTTGATACCGATAACCGACAGGGCATTGGAAATCAATGCCACAATTCCCAAAAGGATAATCGGAAGTATCAGGCGTTGTTGTATCGTAAGTTTTTTCTTCATCTTACATTAACAAATCCTTTCTACATATTTATTTATCTTGCAGAAACGCCTTCTGCCATCTCATCTAACTGTGCCTGTAAACTTTGGCCGGAAGGATTTCCTGCCGCCATATTTCCCGCAAATTTTGAGACAGGATCCCAGAACTTGCCGCCTACCCGCTGAAGCTGGGAAAATTCAGACTGCTCTAAAAGAGCAACGATTGCCGGCGACTGGCTGACCTCTGCGGAATTTGCAACCGCAATGTTGGACGGCCCCTGCCCGCGCATTTCAAAACGCAGCTGCTGATTCTCTTCATTCGTTATCCATTCGGCAAGCCGGGACGCCCATTCCGGATACTTTGAATAAGCATTTACACCAATCAGTTTACAGCCGGAAAAAGAAGCCATCTGTACCTGTCTGCCGTCACAGGTATAGGTCGGCAGCTTGACGGCTCCCACATTCGCTCCCCAGGCCTCCTTTATGGCAACGGAATTCCACACGCCGCTGACGCCTGCGATTACCGTGCCATTCTTTACTCCATTAAGAAATTCTTCGTCTGTATAACTGGCAAACCCCGGTTGTTCTGCAATCCGAAGCATTGCCTGCGCCACATCAACGCCCCGAATGTCCCCGTCTTTCTGATTCCATGTACAGTAGTTGGTAATTCCGTCATCGTTAAGCCCGACTTGAAGCCCTGTGTTTCCAAAAAAAGAATAGACATACCATGCCGAAGTCCAATCCATGGTAAACAGTTTTCCGTTTGCAGCCGCAGCTTCTAATATACCATCCAGCGTCTTGGCCTGTTCTTCTGTAATATATTGCTTATTATAATATAAGAAATATCCGTTATCTGCGGTCAATGGATATGCATACAGCTGATCGTTTACCAAAGCCGCCTCTACCGTACTTGAAAGATTTCTATTCCTGATCTCATCTGCATTCTCAATAGGCGTCAATGCCCCTGCTGCTGCCAGCGTATTTAACTGATCATCTGCAAAGGTAAATACATCTGCACCATCCTCCAGTCCACCGATCAATGCATCTTTGCACTGGGATTCTCCCTGTACCTCAAAGGAAATCTGAAAATCTGCCTGTCCCTGGTAGTGTATCTGAAAACTCTGGATGATCTGGTTCATCAGTTCCTCATCTTCCTCAGCTCCCCAGACAACCAGCTCAACTGGTTGGAGTTCTTCATTCTCCAATTTTGTTTCTTCCGTCACGCTGCATCCCGTAAATGCGGCGGCACATAGAATACCATAGAGCAATCCCCATATTCTTTTTCTCATACATTTTTCATCCCTTATGTTTCCGATTTTTCTGCAGTCATTATATCACTGACGAGGGCTGTTTGCAATATTTACAGGCACCGGCTGACAGGAGAACAGCATGATTTTGTTGGGGCTGGTTCGTATTAAGCAACGGGAAGTTTTTGTCAGGTCTGATTCTGAATTTCAAGTCACTTTTGTCCTGTAAAACAAAAAATTTCTTCGAACATCATCTTCATTTTGTGGAAATATAAACCAATGCACTCGCTCTGATTCCGCATAGAATTCATCTAAGATACGATTACATTCCTCTTGTTCTTCTCTTGTACCTGAACTAAATCCTCCCTCGTTCGGTAATTTATCCGCCGGAGCAATCATTAAATATTTTAATTCTTTCGTTGGTCCCCTGCTCATATGTCGTCAACACATAATCATATTGTATTTCCCCTTCTTTTCATCCCTAAGATAATATACAATATCTGTGTTTTCTTCCTAACTTATTATCAGATTTTCAATAGGTTTCTCTCGTGCATCATTAAGTGACAAGGAATCACTATTGCTTTTTTCAGATAGGTCATCCAGATTGTGCTGAGGTTTTATCCAACATATTCCACTTAATAGCAATGCACAAACAAATATAACAAGATAATATTTTTTCATATCTACCTCTTACTAACCATAAATACAGAATAATTCCCACCTGACAAGTCATTCTCTTGTAAACAGATACCAATTTTCAGCAGCCGCTTGGTACTCTGACAAATTTGAAAACCAATCATCTGATATACCGTACAATTTACCAGCCCTGTTTCTATTGCTTTGTTATATAATAATACTGTGTTTTTAAAAAATTAAGAAGCTATCTGCCAGGTCATGTTTACTTAATACTCCTCTTTACCCGCCAATCTGCCCTTATTGTCAATGTTAATCTGATTTTAATATCCAACTTCTCATTTACTCTGCAATAAAGCTTTTGTATGATTTTCCCGTACACGAAGGTATTAAGTATACCAGCTATTAAATCAAGTACCGAGCATGGTAGGAATGACCTTGCTGTAATGAGTATTGAAACTTACAAAAAACTTACTTTAAACATCCGCCACACACAGTCCTCCCCATCCCGTCTTATCATCCGGCACCTCCCCCGTCCCCGACAATTCCTTCGCATGCCTGCACAGCCACGCCTTCATCTTCTCCCCGTACAGATAAGGATCGATACCGCCCAATATTGCCCTTTCCATCAAAATGGCCGCCGCTCCCGTCACAAAGGGAGTTGCAAAACTGGTTCCGTCAAAACGCTGTAACCCGTAGGCATTTTCCGCCAGGATCCCTACGCCGGGCGCCGAAATTTCCGGTTTTACCACACTGATATATCCCTCCGAAAGTCTCGTCACAAATCCTCTTCCCGAAAAATCCGCATATGCTTCATAAACGCTGTTATATGCTCCTACGGTAACGACCCGCTCCGCCGTGGAAGGAATCGTCAGCGTCTGTTCCGGCGTAGGACTCAAAAACCTTGTATCCGTTCCCTTGATCTGGGATGAAGGCATATAAAGACTATAGTTTCCCGATACCAGCCTTGTAGGCCGAATCCTCAGTCTCCACACCCCTTGGTTTACATAAGTCGAAACCGGTATAAAATCCAAGAATACCTCCTGGTTCACACTATAAGGCTGGGGCGCACCGACAAAGATCAGCAAAGATGTATCGGAAAGCTGTCTCCTAATGGTAAGTCCCATATCGCTTTCCGTGCTGAAACGAAAAGAATCTCCCGAAGGAGATTGCAAGGTAATTTCATAGCTGTCCACAAAATTCAGCCACATCTGCAGATTAAATTCTCTTTCATAAGCGCCTATGGTAAATTCCACTACCCGTTCTCTTTCATAGGGCTCTATAAGGCCCGCCGCATGTCCGCCCGCCGCGCCTTCATTGCCGCTTCCTACACAGAACACGGTCCGTCCCACCTCCGCCATATTGTTGATATATCGCTCGATCAACGCCGTCCCGTCATGGGCGCCGTAGGTATTTCCAAAGCTTAAATTTACCGCCAGGGGCATTTGAATCTGAATGCCCTTATTGACTGCATAATCCACCGCCCGCATTAAGGATGTGGTAAGCGGGAAACTGCTGTTTGCCCCGGTATTCAGCTTTACGATGATCAGGGAAGCCTGGGGCGCCATGCCAATCAGATTGACGTCCACACTTCCGTCAGCCCGCCTGCCATTCCCTGCTGCGATAGCCGTTACAGCGGTTCCATGCCCCGAACTATCCGGAGTCGGACGATCTGCCGGGTCACGATCATCATTTAATAAGATTTCATCCAGATCTTCCTTGGTATATTCACGATCCTGTGTCTGGTCCAGATAATAAAGCACCCTGCTGCTTCCGTCCGGATTGCGGAAAGCGGGCATTTCAAAGGACAAACCGCTGTCTATGACTGCAATACAGATCCCGTTTCCTTTATATTCATTGCCCAGATTGCCGCTGTAAAGACAGCTTGCAAAATTCCCGGCTCCATCGTTTGCATAAAGCCGTTTGGGCTTTTCCACAAATTCTATTTCTTCTAATGCCGCCAACGCCTCAATATAACGCTTGGGCAGAGTAATGATCCCGTAGCCTGCGGATAAGATCTCCACCCTGATATCCTCTCCTGCAATACGGGAAATATCCCCGTGGAACTTTACGATGACCTCCCAGTGCTCATTGTCCGCATCCGTTCCGGCACGGAGCACGGGGGAAGCCATTCTCTCCTCTTGCGTAGCGTCCAGGGACAAATTCAACAGATTTTCCGCTTTTTGATTTTCAGGCATATGCACTCCACTGCCATTTTCTATCATTTTATTGAATCGCGCTTTAATGAGTGCCTGTCTTGTGTCTTCGCCTTTTTCTGCCTATCATAAAAAGGTGTAAAAGTTATAATCACTCAATAACCTTTACCCCATCTTTCATATCTCTGTAGTTTTCAACTCTTCTTCTGCTTTATTACAGTCGATTCGTAATATGTAACCGTCAAATATAGTCATGTCAACACGGTTGTGGTACCTATTGTAATTTGCGGAAATAAAATACATATCATCAACTTCTTGCATTCTAAAATTTAAGCATATCTCTCAGTTCAATTATCTTTTCCTTATTTGTTATTTGATATTATAGTTTTTTCTTTCCCTCATTTTTGCCCTTACCAACACTTGTAATCATGAGGAAAACGATATAAAATCCTCAAATCAGAGGTTTAGCAATTTATATTACACTGTATGTAAAGTTTTATCTCCCTTTGTTGCTGTGTATGAACCGATAATTGTCTTTTGCTGATTGATTACAGCAGATCACAACCATAAACAAAGTCTATTCCGTTATCGTGAATATTCTATAGCCACTCTATTAAGAGTATGTCTTCATAGACTTATCTTTCGGGATCTCGAAATACCACATTCAACCGCTCTTCTTTTCTTCCATGTTTCATTCCTCTTCCAGTACCAGCCTCTTAAAGCATTCTCCTCTTTTTTCAAAATCCTTGAAAATCCCGTAGCTGGCTGCCGCCGGGGAAAGAATACAGCTACCGCCCTTTCTCGTAATCTCCTTTGCCAAAGCCACCGCATCCTGTAAATGCTCCACCACATATAAGCGATCTTTTCCTGCAAAATCAGGCATGTTTTCCATGATCTCCCGGTAGATCCGCTTTCCTGTTGCTTCCATTAATATGATATGCGCTACCTTGGAGGAAGCAAGATATTCTTCCAAGTTTACATAACTTATATCCCTGTCCATACCGCCGATGAGGACCGTATCAGCATTTCCAATGGTATTAAGGGCCTGTATGGTAGTCTCATCTATCGTGGATATGGAATCGTCATAATAAGCCACGCCGTCCACCGTTCCGATATACTGCAGTCTGTGGGGAAGGGGCACATAGGATACAAGCCCCGCTCCGAACAGCCGGTCGTTAATCCCCAGATCACAGCAGATAGCGTAAACAAAAGCAATATCCAGATAATTATGGGCTCCTAAAAGGCCGGTCTTTTCCACCGGAATCTCAAAGTCTCTTTGGCCATAGAAAATATGGGCTCCTTTTAAAATAACGTCCGCCTTCGATTTTATGTCAACCGTATTGTCCGATACGTCTTCTTTGCCGCATACGCTCTCCTTATCCCCTTCGTCTTCCGCCTCCACAAAAATACATGCCCCTCTATGACTGTTCTCCCCGGGCGCAACGGAAGGATGGACATACAGCAGGTCTCCCGGCATCTGGTTTTCATATATTTTTTCCTTGGAAGCCACATACTTTTCCATCGTCCCGTAGTGGTCTAAGTGTTCTTCATAAATATTGAGCAAAACGCCACGTCTGGGCGAAACCGTCATATATTCAAGCTGATGACAGGACAATTCCAGGATGAGCAGGGAATCCTTTTCTATTTTATGGACAATATCAAATACGGGGATTCCGATATTCCCTGCAAGCTGAGCAGGCACCCCGGATTTTTTTAGGATATGATATAAAAGGGTTGTTGTGGTACTCTTTCCCTTGGTTCCGGTAATGCCTATGATCCTGTCCCTGTAAGCCTCAAAGATTAACTGCATCTGGGATAAGATTTCCGCCTTATATTCTTCCACCGGCTTTTTCAAAACGATTCCTGGACTTTTCATGACCAGGTCATAATCATCCATTGCCTTCTGATAATCCGGCCCGCAGATAAAATTGATTTCCTCAAAGCCCGCCGCCTGCACCTCTGCAGTCTCCTCATTAAGATATGAAAGATCCTTTTGGGAAAACTCCTTCAAATCCCCTACGGCCAGCTCTTTTGCACCCCCCGCTTCCAAAAACAGCTTCAGGGTGGACCTGCCTTCCCTGCCGAAGCCTAAGATCAATACCTTTTTATTTTCTATTCTTTTCCTGATATGGTCAATCACGATATACGCCCCTCTTTTTCAATTCCGCCACAAATTTATCTTCAAATGCTTCCGGCAGCAGGTTTTCATGGTCATAATAACTAAAATAGGCCTCGCACGCCGGCAGGTTTTCCTCATAACATCCCAGCTCTTTATAAAGCCTGAACAAATAAGGAAGCTCCTTTTCTTTTGGATAATCCCTGATCGTAAGGGCTATGGCCGCATTGATCTCATCCCGGCTTCCCACACATTCAAAGGGCTTTTCCTTAGACAGACCGATCAACTGCTTAAAATACGCCTCCATCCCCGGATTCTCCGCCATATTGGCGCCAAAGATTTCCGCAAGCCTCTCCTGGGTAAGAAAAGGCGATAGGATCAGCCAGACAAAGAGACATTTGGAGCACCTGCCGCACCAGATATTCTCCTTGCTGCCCGCATTACAGCTTTTAAATACATCATGGTATGCAGGGATTCCTGCAAAAAAGGCCGCAATCTGAAATTCGCTTAAAGGGCGCAGCAGACTGAAATAATAAGTGCCGCTTCCTAAATATTCCTTCTCGTATTCATGAAAATCCTTTTCAAACTGAAAGCTCTTAGAATACTGGTGGTTTACATAACTATCCTTTACGGTACTTTCATTGGCGCTGGATTCATTGGACAATACGATATAAGTCAAGCCGTGAAGGTATGCCGTAATCGTAGCCGAAAATGCCACGATCGCCGAAAAAGGCGTATGCCCGTTTAAATATCCTTCCTTATTCAACTGCAGCATGTTGGCATCCAGCGTTCTTTTTACCGCAATGACCTGCTTCTCTTCATATCCTGCCGCTTTTGCCGAATCTATGGTAGCTCCCCTGGGATTGATGATATAACAGCAGTTGTTATCCTTCTGTTCCCTTAAGATTTCCAGGGAAACAGAGGAATCCTTCCCCCCTCCCACAGGAACCAGGCAGCCGCCTGATTCTTTATGGGGCAGGCTGTCTTCTGCCGCGCCTTGACACCGTACATTTTTTTCTGCTTTGGCACGCATCGCGTCTTTCTCCGGACGCCAGATCTCTCCCAAAGCCTTTATATCCATAAAATCCTCTTCGTTTTCTTCAATGCCGTTGGTATAATAAAACTCCCCCAGACCGTTAAAATAGAGGCGCTTCCACCATTTTACCTGCTCCTCTGAAAGTCCCCAGGGTTCCACGATCACTTCTTTGGGGCAGGCAGTCTTCCAGTAGCTGACTAACTCCACCATTCCTAAGGAAAAGACCATGTTTAAAAAGGTCCCGTCCTCCCCGAGGTTTTCCCTCTCACAGGGTATTTCCCAGCAAGGGGCAAAGGAGGAAAGTCCCGGGATTTCAAAATCATAGGTAAGACATACCTTTCCCGGCTCCTCCGATATTTCAAATCCGTGATAAATAAACTGTTTATAGGTTTCCCTGAGTCCCTGATATGTTTTCATGCTGTTCCTTTCTCATAAAAACCCGGCTTATCTGCAAGGATGCAGAACGCCGCTCTTTTTTGTTACCTGCTATATTATAAATCAATTTTCCGGCTGTGACAACGCAATCTATCTGTCGATTTTTCATGACAATATGAAATTTACTTCAAGCTAATATAATGTTATAATTATCAATATCGTATTGCTTTAACAAAAGTCAAACATAACGAAGGAGAACAAAGCATGACAGATAAGATATCCGGCCCATCCACAGACTCCATCCGTGTTTCGGAAAATTTAAAAGAAATAAAAGACCATGGAGATTTCGAATATCCCGTTGGAGTATATGAAGTCAATATGAAAAATATGTATATGGAAACAGTCAGGTGGCACTGGCATGATGAACTGGAAATGATCCTCATTCACGAAGGATGCGGTAAATTCCACGTAAGGGATGACTCCTATATTTTATCAGAAGGCCAGGGACTGTTTGTCAACCAGGGAATGCTCCATTCCTTCAGCATTGCAGAGGGCAGCGAAAACTGTATTTATTCTTCTGTGGTTTTCCACCCCTCTTTCCTGTTTTCCTACAGCCAGACCAAGCTGTGCTCCATTTATCTTCATCCGGTCATCAGCAATCATTCCCTGGCAGCACTTCCTTTATCGGAAGATGCCCCCTATGAGAAAGATATTCTGAACCTATTGCAGCAGATCATTCAGATCAACAGGGAACGGCAGTACTGCTATGAACTGTATACCAAGGACTGCCTGATGCGGCTCTGGATCGTCTTACTGGAACGCTATATCAGCAAAAACGGGATTTCTTCAGAGGCGAAAGACAGCCGCATCAGCATGGATGAAGCCCGGGCAAAGGAAGCCATCCGTTTCATTGAAGAACACTATGCGGATCCCATTTCCCTGGATGATATCGCCGCCTCCATCCACGTGAGCAGAAGCGAATGTTGCCGTTGTATCAGGCGGTGTATGAAAATGACTCCTTTCGAGTATTTGATGAAATACCGCATCTTTATTGCCGCAGGCCTGCTCTGTGACAGGGATTTTGATGATTCCTTGGCAACCCTGGCTTCCAGGGTCGGTTTTAACAGCAGCAGCTATTTTAATAAATTATTTAAAAAATATATGAATTGCACCCCTACCCAGTATAAAGCCAGACAGCTTGCAAAAGCGGAAAAAACGCAGCCCTGATCCGGCTGCGTTATATTATCAGTCATGTTGATTTTTTGCCGCTGCTCCTTTCTTCGGCTCTTAAATCACTTTGTGGTAACAACACCCTTTTCCTGCAAAAATACGGGATAATAGGACAGCTTGGCTTTCCTCAGGCCTTCCGCTCCCGTGTCCTCTTCCCTGTTGATATAACGGTAATCCGCCGCTTCATGGAGCACAAACTGCTGGTTGATAATGGGATAGGCTCCCTGAATATCGGCATATGCTTTTTCGATATGGACCACAAAGGTATCGTTGCAGAGCTTTTCCCCGATGCTGAAGGCGACCACCCTGCCATCTGCCCGGATGAGCCCTCCCGTTAGGTTTAAATCTTCCAGTTCCTTTAAAGCCCTTAAGGTTACGCAGAACTCCTCATTTTTCTCAGGGTCACTGTCGCACCCGTTCTCCTTCCGCCAGTTTTGCGCCAGCTCTATACATTCCTCTCTATTTTCCCCGTTGATCCTTTCATATTGATAATCGGGATAGGCCTTGATGAAATTGTTGATGTGGTTCCTCTTTCCATGAAGCTTCTTCCCGCTTAAGGAAATAAGCTTTTCGGATTCATAAACATAATCTGCCCAGTCCCTGTCATAAGCGATCTGAAATTTTCCGGGATACATCCCGTTCAGCGATTCAAACTGCTCCGGCGTTACGGAATGCATACAAAAAGGCTTCTTTTGTTCCTCAAAGTATTGAATCAGCCTGTCCACCGTTTTTTTAACCTGATCCTTTCCTATGGGATAACTGACCGAAAGCCTGTCCTCTCCCGATTTAAACACCAGATTTCCTTCTATCACACAATACTTTGTTCCATAAAAGGGCGACCACAAAAGGTTATTGGTAAAGGAATGCTCGCAGCTTCTGGACTGTTCTCTTTCATAAAAGCCCTGAAACAGCTCCCGCTTTGCCTCTGTGATCTCTTTCCATTCAAAGTCTGACATATTCGTAATCCTTTCTTTTCGTAAGTTGCCGTATTTCCCTATGTCCTAAAGGACACAGGTATCCCTAAAGGACGCTCTGCATTTATGGAGTTTCCGTCATTTACAGCCGGCGCTTCCTGCATCCTCTAACACATCAAAGGCGTCCCCCTTTGCCCAGGGGCTGCCCACATCGCATCTGCCGTGATGATAAGCCTTTGCACTCTTTCCCGCCTTAACTTCATCCGATACCGCCACATTCAGCCTGCTGATATCGGAATTTCCGAATTTTTCCAATATAGCCAGCATATTTTCAATATCCTCGTCGCTGACCTCCTCCTGTTTCTTTTTTTCCTCTTCCTCTGCTGCCAGAAGATCCATAATAAAAACCGGTTCTCTATTGTTTCCTTCTCTATCCATCTTAACACGACCTCTCCAAAATATCCGCAATCTGTCTGCTGGCCGTCCCGTCTCCATAAGGATTGACCGCCTGACTCATCTTATCATATATTTCGTGATTTTCAACCAAAAGTTTAAATTCCCCGGAAATATTTTCTTTCTTTGTCCCTGCAAGCCGCAGCGTCCCCGCTTTCATTCCTTCCGGACGTTCCGTGGTATCCCTCAGCACCAAAACGGGCTTCCCTAAAGCCGGCGCTTCCTCCTGGATCCCGCCGCTGTCGGTCAGGATCAGGAAACTACGTTCCATCAGATTATGGAAATCCACTACCTCCATGGGTTCGATCAGCTTTACCCTGTCCATGCCTGCAAATACCTGATCTGCGGCTTCCCTCACTATGGGGTTATAATGAACGGGGTAGACCATTTTTAAATCATTATGCTCCAAAAGCACTTCCCTGATTCCTTCAAAAATTTCATAAAGGGGCTTTCCGAGATTTTCCCTGCGGTGAGCCGTCAGCAAGATAAGCCTTCCGCCATCCGTCCATTCATCGATTTCCTTTAAAGCAGGGCTGAAATGGCCCCGTGAGACTGTTGTGGCAAGCGCATCAATTGCCGTATTTCCCGTAACAAAAATCCGTTCTCTTTTCTTTCCCTCCCTCAAAAGATGCCCGGCAGCCGCCTCTGTAGGAGCAAAATGGAAAAGAGCCATACTGCCGATGGCCTGTCTGTTAAACTCCTCCGGATAAGGGGACCGTATATCATAGGTCCTAAGCCCCGCCTCCACATGTCCTATGGGGATATTTTCATAAAAGGCCGCCAGGGCGCTGGCAAAAGCCGTGCTCGTATCCCCGTGTACCAGCACCATATCCGGCCTTTCCGCCTCATAGATTCTTTTCATACCTGATAGGACCTTTTCCGTAATGTCAAACAGGGTCTGTCCTCTTTCCATGATCTTAAGATCGTAATCCGGCACGATCCCGAAACTTTTAAGCACCTGTTCCAGCATTTCCTTATGCTGTCCCGTAACGCATACGACCGCCTGAAAAGAGTCCCTTTTTTTTAATTCCCTGACGAGAGGGCACATTTTTATGGCCTCCGGCCTGGTCCCAAAAACAAGAATCAATTTCTTTTTCATTTTTACCTCCATGGATCGGGCAAACATTCCTGCATGTTCATCTGACCCTCAAATCATATTCCGTTAATCTGCATTTTCTTCCCCACAGGGCCGTTTTTTCTTTTTTCCGGAAAACACGGACCATATCCACGGAACCGCCGCCATCAAAAGGCCCAGGAGACTTACAAAGATTCCCGGCTTTAACAGGGGATAATGAAATGTGATCCTAGTCTCTCCCGAAGCCGTTTTAAGCAGATTATTCTGCCGCTCTATGGGCCTGTCGGAATCAAAAATATCCTGATAGGCCAGCGTGGTATTGATCACAGCCTTTTCATATCCGCCTTCCGCTCTGATGGTAAGCCCTTCTGCATCCGCCTCATATGAAAGAACAACCAGCTTTCTGAAAGGAAGCTGCTCCACAGGGATACAAAGAAGCTCTGTCATGACCGAAAGCGCCTCTTCATCTCCGGTCTCTGTAGCATGATACATCAGATTCAGCCCCAGATAGCAGATATTTTCGTGATTCGGATCCACGCCTGCAAAGACCAGTTCCTCCCCTTCAAAGGAAAATCGTCCGGTAATGTCCATATTGCCTGTAAGATACCCTGTATTCCACAGGGTGTTATCTTCCGAAAACTCCCTTAGAAGGATTTCCCTGTTGTTATAATACAGCATGGGAAAGCGTTTGTGAAAGGTAACAGGCATTGCCGTGATCCCCAGAAAAGTCTGCTGCTTCGTTTTCTCGTCGGCAGGCACATGGGTCATATCCAAAACGACCTTAACGCCCTTATCGGACGCATCCTGTAAAAGCTTTTCCGCCTTTTCCCTGTCCCGGTAAGAAAATCCGCTTAAGAATACGGCCTTATATCCGCAAAGCTCTTCTAACGTATAATCATCCAAATAATCGGAATTTCCCTCTGTAAAGCCCGGATAATATAAGGTCATGATATTTGCGTAGCTGCCCACTGCAAGCCCATGGTATTCCGTTACAGTCCCGAAGGATTTTGGAGTATCTTTTTTGAATATATACGCCACTTCGGTTTCCGCCGTTTTAAAATAGCCGCTGGCTTCTGCCCCCGCCAAAAGATCTTCATAGGTCTTTCCCTTTTTTCCGATATACTGCTTAAACACAAGGACCGTATCATTTCCTAACTCCAGACAGCGGTCAAACAAATATACATAGGCTTCATTTTCCAGGGCCGTATTCAGCATCACGATATTTTCACTCGTTGCGGCTCCCTGCCAGGCCCATCCATAAGTATAATCAACTGCCCCCTCTCCCCTGCAAAGCTCATAGGAGGGGTAAGAACCCAGACTGCTCAAATCCATAAGCGCGGCTCTCTGCACCGTCAGCTCTTTTACCTCTTTTGTATTGACCACCGCATTTTCTGAGGCTTCCGTCAGGTATCGGTCAAACATAAACGAAGGAACACAATCCGCTATGAGAAGAAGCACCGCCAGCGCACCGTACCGGACCTTCAGGCTTTTCCACTCCAGCATGGAGAGGAAGAAGAAACCGTACACGATCGTTGCAAAACGCATCATCCAGAAAAGCTGGTTTAAGGGCATCTTTCTTAAAACAGGAAGCAGCGCCGGCGTTGTCAAAATAAGGATCACAAGGCTTAAAATAAATCCCGCTTTCTTTTTATTCTGCGCCAGTAAAATGCCTGCCACAGACAGAAAAGTTACCGCAATGCCGTAATAAAATGTATCGGTTATGCCGCCTATCCGGTTCATGGGATTTAAAGACACGGACAAATGATACATCAAAGATTCCATGACCTTAGAACCGGCTTCCGGGTTCATGGATACCATACCGCCGGATAGAGCGGGAAGCAGCCAGATCCCGGTTATCATGATGCCGCAGACCATACTCCATAAAATCCGGACGCTTCTGCCAAATCTTCTGTTCTTAAAGTAGTCAAACAGCAGGAACAAAAACGCCCCCACTCCCGCCATTGCCGCTATCATCACATGGGAAAGAGTGATCATCGCCATTGTGAGTACGATCCCCGGTAAAGCCGCTTTTTTTCCTTCCCTCAAATATCTCCACAAAAAGTAGATCAAATAGGGGATGATGATTCCCGTCAGCATACGCGGCAGATTTCCTTCACAAAAAAATACCCGGAAATTTTCCGGCATAAAAAACCAGAGCAGGGCAAAGGAAATCCCCATATAGGGCTTTTCTCCCCTTCTTCCCATGAGAATAAAAGGGACGCCTCCAAAAAACAGGGATACTCCCGCAAAGAGATAATACGCTACGATCAGGCTGCCGTCTTCTATAAAGATCAAAAGCGCCATCAGATAATAAGGAAGGGGCGCCCAGTAACGATACAGCTGAATGCCGTTATACCAGCTGCTTTCATAAAGGGGATAGAAATTTCCCTTTTTTATGTTTTCATACATGATCTCCGATTTGAATAAATGCCCCCAGATATCGTTTCCCGAAGGACCGATCCCTTTGTTTTTTAAAAAGATCACATAGCAGATGCTAAGGACTGCCAGAAGCAGAAGGCCGGCGAAAAATATGAAATTTTTCCACGAAAAGATAAGGCCGCTTTCCCGCTTTTTATTGTTTTTTTGCACTCTTGATCTCCTTTAACAGCATATCAGTCAATGTATTGAGGGACTGGGTATCCGCGTTTTCTCCCTCGTCGATCAGACTGATCACATAGGAGCGCGCAGGCGTCTCGCTCATTTCCATCATCAAAAAAATCCACCCTTCTTTATTGAGGATTTCTACAAGCCGGTCCTTAAAATATTCACAGCAGTTTTCCAGCGTGGGATTTCGTACGTCGAAGGGTTTTATCTCATTTAAAAGCCGGTCCTGGAATGTTTCCATAAATTCCTCCACCTTTCGTTCCAGCACATAAAACTCCACAAATTCATCCCTGCCCTTTATCACGTTTAAGGTAATCTCCCACGTATGGGGATGTACCTGTCCCATAACGCCGTCCCGGTATATGGCGTGTCTGGCATTGAGATAAAATTTAAATTTATATTGTTTATACCGCATAAAATCTATTCCTCCTGGTTTTTTAAAAAACCGCTCTTTTTAAAAGCCTCTGACGGCTCTTCTCCCTCCATGACCGGATACAGCTTTAATTCCAGTTTTAATTCCCTGCTCTTATCCGACTCATTCCATGCGGATATTATTTCCTCTTTCTGCTCTTTGGCTTCCGAAAGTTCTGTCTTGTAAAGGATGGCGGCAAATCTTCCCTTTCCCAGCTCAGCCAGTATCTGGGTATTCTTAAGGCGTTCCTTAATAAAATCCATAGCGCCGAAAATCTCGTCGCGCCCGTAATAGCGGTCTTCCATTACCACTCTTGCAAGCATGAAGGTAATGGGAAAAAGGGCCGGGTCCGAGGATTTATTAAGAAGCATCCTAAATACGTCCTTATCATAATATTCCTTTCTCCCCTGCCCGCCTTCATCCCGCAAAAGCCGCTCCTTTGCATCTTCTTCGTCCTGCAAAAGCTCCTCTTCGTATTCGGCAAACTTCTCGTTTCTCTCTACAAGCTCCCCCCGGACCTTAAAAAGGCTCTCGTCCCTTGCATTCAAAAGTCCTGTGACAAAGATCAGGCCGCCGGCAAAGATCAGCGTCACGGCGGACAGACACAATATGATATAAATCTCATGGCTGGTTACCCCCGCCAGCGATAGAGCATGGTCCCTATCCGATATGATGCCGATATAATAGTTTTTTCCCTCATCAGATAAAAAGGCGTCGCTGACGGTCAAAATTCCTTCCTGTCCCTCCAGATAAGCGAGAAAGGCTCCCGTTTCCTTTAAAGCCCCCAGATTTTGGGTCGTTGTATCGTTTTTTGCAAAGACTACCTCCTTATCATGATAAAGAAAGGCCCACTGCGCTCCCGATGCCGGAAAAGCCCTCCTGATAAAGTCGGTCATTTCCCCTTCCGTCTGCCCTTCCAGGGCCGCTTTTAAAATCGTTGTCTCCTCCCTCTGGCTTCTCTCAAATTCCCCGATATAAGCCCTGCGGTTTTGTATCAATTCCCTGCCTGTAAACACAGCGCCTATGATCGTTAAAATAAGGCACATATATAAGATCGCCGGCATTCTCTTTTCCCTGTTTGTAAACAAAGAAGCTAATTTTCCCATTATATTCTCTCCATAACTTTTTTCCCGTTTAGGGAACGAATCCCCGTCCTCTTACAGGGAAAGCCGCAGGTTAAAAGCTAATATTATACTGTTTAGCGCGGTTTTTATCACTTTCATTTTACTACTTCCCTTCTTATCCTCATAATGCAGCGAAAAGGGGACCTCCATAAAGGAAGCTCCTGAGCGGTAAAGCTTATAAAGCAGCTCCGCCATACAGGTAAACCCGCTTTCCTCTATCAGCCCTTCCCCATACAATTCTCCCGCCGCTAAAAGGGCTTCCCTTTTATAAAGCCGGTAGCCGCATGTATAGTCCCTGACGCCGGGAACCCCTAAGATCAGCTGGTATACAAAACGCGCTCCCTGGCTGGTCAAAAGCCTGTGTCCTGCCACTCCAAAAACCTCCGAACCCCTGCAGTATCTGGAGGCAATGACCACGTCGGGAGCTTTTCCGCTTTTGTACATGCCGTAAAGCATCCTGCCGATATACTTAGGCTTTTGGGTATTGTCGCAGTCCATAACGCAGACGCAGGCGCAGTCTGCCTTTTCTTTGGCATAGAAAAGCCCTGTTTTCAACGCTTCCCCAAGTCCCTTATTGACGGAATGGTTTATGAGACGGCACTCCGGAAAATCTTTTTCCATTTTCTCCCCGATTTCCTTTGTTCTATCGCTGCTTCCGTCATTGACGATAACGATTTCCATTCCCAGACGGAATTTATCAAAGATCCGCTCTTTGTAATGAAGCCATCCCTTTACCATGATCTCCACATTTTCTTCCTCATTATAGGCGGGAAGTACAACATACAGCTTTTTACCTGCATTCGTATCCATAATACTATCTGCATTATTATCTGCATTTCTATCTATATTTTTAACTGTCCGTTTATCCATTTTTCTCTCCTTTTCCTTCTCTTGATCCTTATCTTAAACTCCGACTGTTCCCGCCGATTTATCCGGCTGCCTGCTCCTTTGGCGTTTCCGCCTGCTCCCCATCCTGTACATTGACTTCCCTTCTCAAGGCCTCTAACAAGGTGGTAAACCAGAGGAAATCTTTTTTTACGATTTTTTTTACCACTTCTTTTTCTTCCGTAAAATTCCTCATTTTCCAAGTGGACGCTCCTTTTATGGAGTTGATGATCCCTGCAAACCGGAACCAGAAAATAAGGAAATTGTACAGGGGCAGGAAAAACACCAGATACCATTTCCTGGCATAATATTTCCGCAAATCCTCAAATTTCCACAAAAACATAACGATGCAAAAATACAAAAGGACCGAAGAAAATACATACAGAAGATACATCAC
>Ga0137307_100683_pt1 | contig 40129 bp, 33 predicted proteins | sample NAcewD2O_March_2_FD_97180 | JGI IMG/M metagenome (GOLD analysis project Ga0137307, IMG submission 97180) | Mouse cecal microbial communities from Vienna, Austria - N-Acetylglucosamine amended D2O_March | ecosystem: Host-associated > Mammals > Digestive system > Large intestine > Cecum | place... | reverse complement strand
CAACCGTATGGATAAAGATACCCTCCTGCAGTTTGATGACATTGATAAAAGCCTTAGGGATATCATCTACTCCATAAAGCGTCCGGAGCATATGCTTCTGGATCTGGACAGTACTTTATTTGGCACCTACGGCAATCAGGAAGGGGAAGGCTTCAACTTCCATTATCAGGCACACGGATATCATCCTCTGCTTTGCTATGATGGCCTGAGCGGGGATCTGCTCAAGGCAGAACTTCGCGATGGAACACTCCACTGCAGCAACGATGCAGATCAATTTATGGAACCCCTTTTTCAGGAATATCTGGAAAGAGGCATCAAAACATATCTTCGTGGCGACAGTGGTTTTTCATCTCCTAAGCTTTACAAAACATGCGAGATGAATGGCTGTTCCTATGCCATCCGTTTAAAACAGAATTCCTCACTCATTGCCCTTGCTTCGGATAAAGAGGAGGACCTGTACGAAGCAACCAAAGGGGACCAGATCAGTTATGCTGTAACTTATGGTGAATTCCTATATCAGGCCGGCTCTTGGGATTATCCAAGGCGCGTGGTTTTCAAAATCGAAAAACCATACGGCCAGCTGACGCATATGTACACCTTTATTGTTACAAACATGGATATGGAGCCTTATCAGATCATCCAGTTTTACTGTGGCCGCGGCAGGATGGAAAACTTTATCAAAGAGGGCAAAAGCGGATTTGACTTTGCTGCTGTCAGCAGTCATTCCAAAGCAGTAAATGCCAACCGCATGCGACTTCACATGCTTGCCTACAACTTATTCAATTGGTTCAGGCGACTGGTACTTCCTGCAAACATGCGAAAACAGCAGGTGGATACCATTCGTTTAAGGCTGATAAAGATTGCTGCAAGAGCAGTCCGTTCAGCAAGATATATAACATTCAAACTATGCAGTAGCTGTCCTTATAAAAAGGAGTTCTACAAGACACTGAAGAATATTCAGCAGCTGACCGTACAGTTGGAATAGCAACTATTAACGTACCTTGACAGTTCAAAATAACTCAATCGGATACCAAGGGGGAAGTCTACCCATTTTTGTGGATAACTTGATTGATTTCAAGAGAACTGGTTCAAGGTTTTATAGTATCAAGCATTTCTACATGCTCATGAATAATTCAGGTTTAATTACAACAAATTGAAAAAAGTATTTAGTCATTTTTCACAAATTCCACAATATAATTTTGTTTATAATACATATAAATAAATTGAATACAGAAACAAAAGAAGGGAGGATGAATACGTATCATTTGTGCATAAAAAGATTCAAGATTTAATAGCAAAGGAGGATGGAGAATGAAAACTCAGAATACTAAAAAAATTTTCGGCATTGCTCTGGTGCTTATATTAGCAGGTAATATTTTAGCATGTATAATCCAGACAAATTTCGGCAGGGTAACTGTCAAAGATATTTTTCTGCCTACAGAAAATCAAAATTATCTGCATGCGCTTGCATTTATTCCAAAATCAGCAGACTCTGAAAACAAAGCACCTGTACAACCATGGGCTTTCCGGCTGTGTCAATGAAATGATGACCGCCGACGCTGTATTGACTGGAGGCGGTATCAGGGCAATGGTTGAATATTGTGCCAGCGGAATAATGGATTATATTGATATAAACCGGATCGGCCTTATGGGGCATTCCATGGGCGCAAACGGAGCAAAAGAAACCGCTTTCTATTACAGCGGATTATATGATGAAGCAATCGAAGCAGCAAAAGCTCCAGACTCTGACGGAGGAGAAAGAATTACCGAATCGGAGCAGGCCTATTGTGATTCTGTAATGAAGGTCAAAGCACTTCTGCCCACTGGGCAGGTACCTAATTTTCTCAACTATTCCGTCATAGACTGGAAATGGACACAGCTCAGATGTAATGCGGGAATTGTCTACGGTTCTTATGAGGAATGCGGTTATATTAATAGTACCGGAAATGCCCGGGTGTTGGGAAATGCTGCAGAAACCGTTGAAATGATGCAAAGCGCGGTTCCTTCTATAGACTATGTTGAAGAAGGCGTATATTATGGCGACAAAAATGAAGGGACTATGCGCGTAATTTATCAGCCGTTCAGTACGCATCCGCTTATTCACTTTATGCCTGAAGCCACTGAGGATGTCATTGATTTCTGGACATATACATTTGATATGGAAACAGATCTCTCACCAGGCAATCAGACATTCTTTATAAAAGAACTATGCAATCTAATTGCAATGATCGGTCTTTTTATGCTTATTATTCCGCTTTGTGATTTACTGCTTACAATTCCATGCTTCGCCGGACTTAGGGGGCAGCCTGGCCCTAAGCTCCCATCCGCCGCAGGCTCCGGAAAAAGAATTTACTGGCTTGGTGTGGCGGCCGGAGGTCTGGTGTCTTTGGGCGCAGCATTCCTATCTATCAAAGTAGCGCCCACAGCAGATGCTTCTATAAATAATGGGTATTTACAAACAAGCGTTACTCTTTTTGCTGTACCGGTAATGAATACCATAGGTTTTTGGACGCTTATCTGTGCTATATGGCAATTTGCATGGTTCTTCTGGTGGTACAAAAAAGACAAAGCGGCAGGTATTGACAGGGATTCATCTCTTGGATTAAAAATTACAGGAAAAGAAATCCTGAAAACAATTGGTCTTTCTGCTATGATCATCGCTGTTCTTTACATTATCGTTTGGTTTTGTAAGTGGGCCTTTAATACAGATTTCCGATTCTGGACTCCTGCAGTTAAAACATTTAATGCTGAAAAAATGCTCTATTTCTTACCATATTTACCGGCATTTTTCGCATTTTATCTTGGTAATTCACTAATTGTAAACAGCGCTGGAGGATTAGAGAAAATCAGCGAAAAAAAAGAACTATGGATACATGCATTTACAAATATTATCGGATGTTTTCTCTTTTGGGCAATCCAGTATATTCCTTTATTCCTTGGCGGCGAAATCGTTGTTAAAGGCCAGTAGATGAATGTCCTTGTTATTTCATTTTGTATCTGGCAGCTATTTATTGCACCGTTTTTGCTTAGAAAGTTCTATAAGCTTACTGTAAAACACTGGGCCGGTGCACTGACACTATCCAGCTTTTATGTGTTGATCGGCATTATGAATACAGCGATCCATAGTACTTTATTTTAATTAACCTTGCATTAGCCAGATCACAGCGGCAGGATGAGAGACCAAAATCAAGCAGTTTTACTGCTTTTATTGATCTCTTATCCGCCGCTATCTATAATTATATAATATTTCCGCTCACAGTAACTATATCACTTATGTACTCTTATTTTCCTTCTGTATTGATCGGCGTAATCACAATATTCTCCGCCGCAATTCCGGTTTTTCTGGTTACAATATCCTCAATCTGCGCCCGGTTTGCATCGGACAGCTCCGCCGCACTGACTACGATATCCGCCCCGTCCTGAGTCAGGCTCACCACTGCCTGCGCAAATCCCTTTGAGGCAAGAAGCGTCTCTGCCGCCGCCTCCTTCTCGGCAAGGTCCGTCATCACCAGAAGCTGGTTCACTGCATCCTGTTTCTGCGCATCACTTAAGTTCTGATTATCGATAATCTCCATCAGGGATTCCTTATTCTTTGCCCGCACCTGTTCCCTGGTGACCCTGGCCTCCGCTACAACCGCGCTGGCATCCCCGCTGGTAAGCACTGCCTCCCCCGGCGTTCCTTCCACTGTTCCGTCTGTCTCTTCGCTGTCATTGCTTGCAATCTCCCCGTCTGTCTCTGCAAGATCCTCCTCTGAGATATCCAGAAGCTCCATATTTGCCAGCTCTTTACTGGCCTCCGCTGTATCCTTATCTCCTCCGAAAATACGCCCGGAGTAATTCAGATACCCTGCCGCCGCGATCATAACCGCCAGCGCCGCAATAATCACCTGGTTTCTACGAAATATTCGTTTCACTGTTCATCCTCCTTGAGATAGATTTAATTGCTCTTCATTACCTTTATTTTATGCGTGTCTATTTCAAATAATGCTTGCACAGCCTCAGTTATATTCTGAACCGCCACGGGATCATCCCCTCCTTCTGCAACCACCACCACCCCCTCCACTATCGGTGTCAGTTCTTTTGTCACATATGGTTCCCCGTTTCCATCTTCTCCGCCTGAATACACTGTCTCCTGAGAGCTTGAACTGTTGATCGTATTCCGGCTCCCGCCCTGGCTGTCTGTCTCCTGTATGGATTCACTTCCGCTATTTGTGTCCTTTTCGATAATCCGCTCCGAGCCGGAAGCAAGGGTTACCATAACCTTTGTCCTGCCCACTCCCTTCACATGGGACAGAGCCTCCGCAAGCTTCCGCTCCAGATAATCAGCATAATCCTTTGTATCCCATCCTTCCGGCTCTCCTCTGGAAACAGCATCCTCTGACTCCGTCCTGCCCCCCGGCGCAGTTTCTTCTTTATCTGATACCGGAAGGGCGATCACCAGAAGCAGTACCCCCGCCAGCAGAACAATTACCAGCCGGTCCTTTCTCATAAGAACCTTCTGGAGTCTTTCCTTAAGATCTTCTGGAATCTGTATCTGTTTCTTCGTTTTACCTTCCAATTTGAATTTCCCCCACTTCAATCTTTCCCGTTTCTTCCCTCTCTCCTGCATTCCCTGCTTCAGTTTCCATCCTGCCCTGCCCTCCGGCTTCTCCAGCCGCATCCATCCCAGACAAAGCGGCACCTTCCTCCGCTAACTCCTGTATTTTTTCCTCCAGACGCTGCGCGGCGGCCTCATATCCGCTTTCCTCCGGCAGTACAAAGGCTTCTCCATCCAGCCCGAAAAGCTGGATTACCGGCGACAATAGGAACAGAATCAGAATGATCCCTGTAAACAGCCGTATATATTTCCGATAGCCCTCTCCCGCCGCAGCCTGCATGACAAGCGTAACCAGAATCATATAATATGCAATTTTCTGAATCCATTCACAGAAATAATCTATCATACCGCACCTCACACCGAACTGGTTGTATATACCGCAATCGCAATAGTCAGAAGAAACAGTACTCCGCTGGTAAGCACTGCCTTTAAAAGCAGCCGGCAGCCGTCCCCCGCTCCGCTGATGCATTCCACGATCCTCTTATCCGAAACAGGCTGGATCACCGCGGCCGTAAATTTATATCCCAGCGTAATTACTGCAAGCTGTATCAGAGGAACCGCACAGAGCGCGCAGCAGATCAATGCTCCTGTCAGGCCGATGCTGTTTTTGATCAACACCGCTGTCCCAAGCACCACTTCTGCCGTTCCTCCCAGTGCATCCCCCACGCCTGGGATTGCTTCTACACTTCTTGTAACAACACTGCGCTTTACGGTATCAATTGCCGGAGCTACCATTCCCTGGATCACATTCAGCCCGGCCATACAGCCCAACAGTGATTTCAGAAGCCAGCCTGCTGCCATTTCCAGAAGCTCTGATAATTTTGACAGATAATCCTCCGGCTGCAGGCTGTTCAGCACTCTCACCATCACATAAATATGGATCACAGGCAGCATCACATGCATGATCAGTCCGTCTATGGCCAGAATCAAGAGAAGCGCCAGATGATAAAAGGCGCTGGCGGCCACGCTTCCCTTTGCCGCTGTAACTGCCGCAAAATAAACCGGGTACAGGATCTTCATAAACCCTGTAAGCTGACCGATACCGTCACGTACCCAGTCCGATGCGGCCTGAAAGGAGGTCAGACATATCCCCACAAGCAGCATATACAACAGAAAAAAACTAATTTCCGATACCTGCCTGGTTTGGAAAACATTGGAAAAATTCAGAAAAACCGCCGCTCCGGCCGCTATCGCGATCAACTGGATAATACTCCTTTTATTCACCCGGAAAGCATAGAACAGCTGGTCTGCGATCAGCCTGTTTACAAGCTCCGCATCCAGATCAAGTTCACCGCTCATCACAGCACGGACCGTTCCGCCAAAATCCAGCTTCTCATCTGGAAACAGATCCTCAAGAACCTCATCCATTTCCGAGAAGTCCATTTCACTTAACAGCTCTTCCTTTGTCTTCTCCTCCAATTTCCTTATTTCTTCCTCCGTGCGGGCCTCTGGATCCGGCTCCTCCTTCTCCATCACCGGGTTCTGCCCAGACTCTTCCACAGGCGCCTCCCTCGCGGCCATCCCTTCCCCGCCTGTCTCTGATGCCTCAGCCGGCAGAAACAGAACCCACATACAAAGGATGGCTAGAATACCAGCAAGAAGCCTCCTTCGCCGCACTGCACTTCCCATGGAATGTTCTCTTCTCTGTCTTACACTCATAATAGAAACTCCCCTATCGTCTCCAGCACAGTCAGGACTACTGGTATACTGAGCACCAGTATCATTAATTTCCCAAATATTTCAATCTGCACCGCAATGGTCTGATAACCCGCATCCTTGCAGATACTAGATGCAAATTCTGAAGTATAGGTAATCCCTATCATCTTTACCAGTGTTTTTACATAGGAAGAATCCAGATTGATGACACCTGCAATCTCATAAATTGCATCCAGAAACACAGAGAACTGTCCAAGTATTCCCAAAAATATCAGTACACTGACCCCGGCCGCTATATAGATGCTGTATTCTGATCTGCCGCTTTTAAACTGCACTGCAAGAAGCGCCCCGGCAATTCCAAGAAGCCCTGCCTGTACAATTCCCATATCTGACGCCCTCCTTTTTGTTTACAGGGAAAACAATCCCCTGATCGATTCAAACAGCTCATATATATACGGCACAATCCAGAACAGTACCAGGATCAGCCCTGCGAGGCTTGTCAGGAATGCCTGTTCCTCCCTGCCGCTATGCTTTAATACCTGACAGAGTATCGATACAAGTATTCCTACCGCCGCAATTTTAAAGATTAGATTTACACCCATGAATTCCTCCTTATACCAGCAGAACTGCTATCAATATTCCGCCGGATATTCCCAGACATCGGCACAGCTTCTTCTTATTTTGTATCTCCCTGTGCATGTCCTCTATGGACACGGAAAGTTCCTTCTGATATCCCTCTAGAACTTTAAGCTCCATCTGGGCATCCGCATCTCCGAGAAGGACTCCCAGATCACTAAGCTTCCTAAGCTCCCTGCGGGGCAGCTTCGACGCCCCCAGATACAAGTTTACACTTTCTCTCCAGATACTTCCAAGGCTTCCGCCCTTTCTGGCCTCCATGCGGCTGCACATCTGCTTCATCCACACATCATAGGGAGCCTCCAGTTCCCGCCCCAGCTTTCGGAATATGTGGGAAAGCACCGCTCTGGAATACCGCACCTCTCCCTGGATCATGCCGATTAACTTCCGCAGATAGATAAGCTCCTGATAAGAAGCCTCCAGCTCTCCTGCCGCGCATGCGCCCAGAAGCGCGGATGCCGTGATCGTAACCATACTCCCGAACACCTTTAACATACATTCTCCCCCTGTTCGTCATAGATTCCCTCTATCAGGCCGGGCTGCTTCATATGCCGCAGCACAAGATACCGCTGAAACAGCCTCTGGGTAAAAAACTCCTGAAACATCGGCTTCCCCCGTATTTCCTGCCAGGATGCCCCGTGAACTGTGGCAATCATCCGGCATCCGCAGCACATGGCATATTTTAAAATCTCTATCTCTTCCATGCTGCCGATCTCATCCACTGCGATCACCTGCGGCCCCATGCTGCGTATCAGCATCAGCATTCCCTCTGCTTTTGGGCAGGCATCTAAAAGATCCGTCCGTATCCCCAGATCATTCTGCAGGATTCCCAGATAACTTCCGCCAATCTCTGAGCGCTCATCCACAACCCCCACATTCCGCCCCTCCAGAACGCTGCTGCCATTTGAAATCTGGCGTATCACATCCCTCAGAAGGGTTGTCTTACCACAGCCCGGCGGTGCAATGATCAGGGTGTTGAGCACATCCCCGTCCTGAACCAGAAATGGAAGCACCTTATCCCCGCAGCCTGGAACCTCATGTGCAATACGGATATTGACAGAAGATATATACCTGAGATTACGGATCTGCTTTCCATCTATAATTGCCTGTCCTGCCATTCCGATCCGGTGCCCGCCTTCAATCGTAAGATACCCCTGCCTCATTTCCTGCTCATAAGCATACAGGGAATAATTAGCGGCGTACTGTACAGTCTCATTGATCTCGTCCAATGTAATTCTATCAGGAACTGACTTCCATAGCTTTCTCTCCTGCCCATCATATTTAAGCAAAAGACAATGTCCTGTCCGCAGCCGGATTTCCTGCAGCTTTTTAAAATCAAGTCCTTCCTCCAGAATCCTTTCCCGAAGCTTAGCAGGAAGAATCCTTAGAACACTTTCTATTCTTTTTCCTTCTGTAAAAAAAGATTTATTTCCAGCAGCTTGATACACCTTTGTCCACCTCTTTAAACCATATATATTGCCTGTACTATAGTTTTATTCCTGATAATTTCGGAAAAAAAGTTCTTGTTCTTTACTATAAAGGACTAGAGCAGATAATATCCATTTCACCCTCCATGACACAGAAACGGCTTGAAGCAGGAATAATAACATGCCCGCCCTTTTCAACTTTTTCTCCATTAATATGTCCGGAACCGGAAATAACGCTGACATTCGTAAAAAATCTGGAAAATTCCTTTTCATACACCCCTTTTATCTCATATCGATCCACTGAATAGTGACTGCAGGTAATAAAATGTATGTGTTTCCCACCCTGTACTTCCTCCATATATGTATCGCAGTCCGCTTTTCTATAGGGCGCCGCAATCGTATCAATACTCTTTTCTACATGCAAAGGTCTTAATTTCCCGTTTTCTTTTCTGTCATAGTCGTACACCCGGTATGTAATATCACTGCTCTGCTGGGTTTCCAATATCAGCGTTCCTTCCTTGATCGCATGAAGACACCCGGGCTCTATCTGCAAAAAAGAACCGGGGCGGATAGGCTCTGTCCGGATCAGATCATCCCAGCAATATTCCCGAATCATTTTTTCCATTTCCCGATGATTCTTTGCATGATGTCCAATCACAATTTCCGCTCCATCTTTACAGTCAAGAACGTACCAGCATTCCATTTTACCCATGGAACCGTTCTCATGGATCCGCGCATAATCATCATCTGGATGGACCTGTATGCTCAAGTCTTTATCCGCGTCAATGATTTTCACCAGAAGGGGATATTTTTCACTTGGATAGTTCCCAAACAATTCTGTGTGTTCTTTCCAGAGCCGGCTCAATAGCTGACCGTCATATTCTCCGCCCTTAATCCTGCAGTCGCCATTTTCATGGGCGCTGATTGCCCAACACTCCCCCGTCCTGTCACTGGGTATCTTATATCCAAATTTTTCCTGTAGTTTTTTCCCGCCCCAGACAACTTCTTTAAACACTGGCTGCAAATGTAATAATTCCATTTCATTCTCCCTTTTTTGTGTATTTCATTCATTTCATACCAAAATGATACAATTCAACTTGTAATTATCCTAAAAAAATAGCGGGAGAATTACCCGCTATTTTTCATTATCTTAATATAAACTGCTGATATTCCATCAGGAACCTTGTTCCCTGCCCGTTCACACTCCACAACTTTTTCAGAGTATCCAAAACCATTTCATCCGTAAGAGCCTCTTCCTTCTGAATAACCTTTACGATCTGATGGATCAGACAGATTCCATCCTGTATATCAACACCCAGCTCCATCATCTCCAATAGCGGCGCCACAAACCGTTCTTCCAGAAAAAGCTTGCTCCATCCGCCCCGGGCTACCGTATCCAGGCTCCGCCTGATTTCCGGATTTGCCAGACGCTTTTTGTATAATGCGTACCAATTGTTCAGTTCTTCTCTGGCAATATGATACTTTACATCCAAATGACCAATAACCAATTGTATAAATGGATCAACCTCCTTCTGTATCTCTTCATCGATGAACGCTTGATAAAGATACTGATGGCCTTTTGCGACCCCCAGATATGCCGTCGCATCTGCAAATGAATTCAACAGATACCGTTTCCGATAAAAATGCGCCGTTATCTGACCGATCGCAGGAATTTTCTCAACACCTGTTTCTTCCACCGTTTCCCTGTCCACACAGCATTCGTGAAACTCTTCTGTAGTAATCGTAAGATCTTCCGGATTGGCTGCACAGATACGGTCTACAATCGTATCCGGAACTGTTACTGCTCCCAGATTTACTTCCGCCTGATTATTTCCTGCATTCTCAAGCAGCAGCTCTTTAAAATAAGAACCGACTCCTTCCACATTTTCACAGCAGTACACTCTGCGGTTAGAATTATCTGTATCCGCCCAGGCATCTGCCAAAACACGAGCCACATGAATCAGATTCTCCCTGCGGACTGAAGTTGTAACAAGCTTCGTCTCCTTTAATACTTTTGTCAGTTTTTCCTTTTCGTCAATCGAATGAATAACATCCTTCACTTCAATGGTCTTCATTCTCTGAGCAGTATCTGTCTCATCAATCTGATATACACAGTTTTTTCTCAAAAAATCAATCAGCCGGGGATTAGTATCCACTAATACGACATCCATTCCGCTTTCATAGAGCATGGGTACTACCAATCCTCGTCCCAATGCTCCTGCTCCAAAATGTACAACCTGATTCATGGCCGATACCCCTCCCAAAGCTCTCCGGCACAAGCCGGGTCAGTTACAAACCGAAACAAATCTTTATTTTTCTCATACTGTGTATAGATTGGCACTCCCTTTTCCAAACCGAATTCCTGATAACCTCCTGCACTCACGATTTCCAGTCCGGAATCGCTATACCGTCCGTTTTTTACAAACTCAATCCTTCCATTTCTCACTTTTGGAAAATATGCCACTCCATTATGCGCCCTGATCCCTTCATAATCGAATCCGTAGTCACGTACGCACCATGCGCCAAAGAGCATCGGCTCATTGATATTTGCATTAATCGTACAGTGCGCCCATCCCGGAGGTACGATCACCACCTCGCCTGCTTTTGCATATACGGCAAAGCATCGTCCCGGATCGTCTGCATCGTGCTCCTGCATATAAATATACGCGGCTCCGTTCCAAATCTCATATACTTCGCATGTCGATGCATGACAGCTTTCTGACACTGCATGTACATGTCCCTGGCTTCTCACCGGTTCTTCTCCTATGATTCCCTTTTCAAAGATCATTGCTCCAAACAGCAGATTTCTCTTTATCAAATCATCCTTATCCTTCAGTTTTCCCACATCCATCGCCACACTGTAGACAATTTCAGGCCCCTCTGCTTCCGGATTGCTCAGACTGCCTCTGATATCATCCAATTTTCTTTTTTCCGTAACCGGCCCGAATGCTTCTGTTCCATATCTGAAATCCAGTGTATCCAGATCTGCCTGCAGGTCAAATCCTGTATGTAATTCCATCTCTATACCTTAACGGTTGCCTTAATAACCGCAATCTCCTTTCCCTGAGAGCGTCCATACGGCGCAATCTGATATTCTTTCACACTTTCTGGAATAATAAAAGTCTCCGCATAGTGAACCACATATGGCTCAAAATTCCCATCCGGCGAAGCAATCCGCGCTTCCTCGCCTTCAATCAGATTGAGCATATTGACAGATTCCTCACAGGAAAAGACTGTCTCCCTGTCAAACCAATAACGCTTTGTCTCAATGAATTCCAGTTCATGAAGCCCGGTCCGCTCTACCTTCAGATGGTCATTATCCGACAATTCCTGAATATTAGATAGCAGATTCTCCCTGCACCAATCGGTTGTGCGGTCAAATTGAATATTCTTTGCCCCATGTTCCACATTAATCGGGCGCGGCTTTCCATCTAATCCCACACGTCCCCAGTCCCAGAGTTTAAAGGTAAAGATATAAGGAGTCGCGCTGATTTCCAGAACCATAGCCCCACTTCCAGAACAGTGTAAGGTTCCAGCCGGAATCAGTATGTGGTCATGCTTTTTTATGGGGAAATTATTGATATATTTCTTATCATCAAAGACCTCGGTCCCTTCTCCTGCTCTCTGAAGCGCCGGAATCAGCTCATCGTCCGTCACACCGTCCTTTACCCCCAGATAAACGCTTGCCCCATCCTCTGCATCCAGAATATAATAGCTCTCATCCTGCGTATAACTCATCCCAAAGTTATCATGAATATACTCTGTTAACGGATGTACCTGCAGCGACAGATTTCCTCCGCTCATAGTATCCAGGAAGTCAAACCGGATTGGAAATTCCGCTCCAAAACGTGAGAACACCTTCTTTCCCAAAAGATTCACCGGCTGTGTCTTTACCAGATCCATCGCCGGAAATTCCACCGCAACGCCGTCAATCTCTCCGCGGATTGAATTTTCCTCCGGCACTCCGTCAAAGCACCAGGCCATATTATTCTTTCGGTGCTCAAGGCCGCATACTTCTTCCATCCAGACGCCGCCCCAGATCCCTTCATCAAAGTAAGGAACCAACCGGAATGGCTGTTTTGAAAAAGTCTTCATCATCGCATGAAATGCCTTGCCGGTAACCATCTTAGGCTCCTCGTCAACATTCAGGTCCATCACATAGTCGGTTTTTGGGAGCAGTGCCGTCTTATGCCGGTCCATTACACGCCACTCTACGAAATATCCCCTCTTGTATTTACGGAGAATATCCTCGTCATAATTACAGGCACCCCAGTTATCCATACCGGCCCGGTAACGCAGCTGCACTTCCCAGCGGGTAATGTCGCCATAGACCAACACATCCCCCGCAGCGACTAAAGAAGCCCCTATTCCATAGATGACCACGAATCCTTTTGCCTCTTCTGCCTGTTCCGTCAATACCGTCAGCTTTTTCCCATCAAAAAATTCCTTTAGCTTATGGGTACTGATTGATCCAAATACACGGTCATCCGTAATATTATGTCCCAGCTTTTCAAGCAATACATTCTCTGGCAGCTTCGCTTCTTCACTAAATATAACCTTGTCAGCGTGCAGTCCGCAAATGATTGCCTCAATCACTTCCTTATGCACTCCGTGATAGTAATCGAAGACAATAACCGTTTTGTCCCCGCATACCCTGCTCTGAAGTTCACGGACAACCGCATCCATCCCCTGCCAGGACTCTCCCGCACACCCTTCAATCTTCAAAGTTGGAAATTTGTCGTAATTAGGTTCTCTATTTTCAAAATACATCTGCTGTTTTTCCTTTCTTATAAACCGAACATATGACTAATCTGTACCATCAGCCAGAGAAGCAGATTTCCGCCCTCTTCCCAATTGGTGAACATCGCCCCATTAGCGATCTCGTCCACAAAAAGACCCGTATTTGCACAGAGTGTGGTACAGATCGACGCAAGGGCAGAAGCAATCAGCGCTGCCGGAATAATCCACAATGCCGCACAGATTACGGTGTGTACAATGTTACCCTTCGTGTACGGAACCATCCCTCCGATCCAGTATGGCAGTGATGCCAGTGATGCAATCGGTAAAAAGTTACAGCCCGGCAGGACTGCCGCAACCAGAATCGCAATTGGATACATCAGAATCGCGCTGGACATAACAGACGGATCGCCAAGCAGGATTGCAGGATCCACTGCGATATATAACTCGCGTCCCGGAAATTTCTCCTTCATAAACCTGGAGAGGATTGTTGAAATCGGAATAATACCCTCTGCCAGAATGGACAACATTTTGGGAAGAACAACCAGCACTGCCGCCAGTTTGATTGCCAGCTGGGCGGTATTTGTAAAATCAAAGCCTGCCAGGATTCCTAAAATAATGCCCATGATTGCTCCGATAACAGACATTTCACCAAAAATACCAAACTTATCCTTGATCGTCCCGCTGTCTGCGTTCAAATCGCGGAGTCCCGGTATTTTATTAATGATAAACATCATGCCCTGCGCAAAGGTTGCCGCAAATGCCGCCGAAGATGCAACAACCGCAATTCCCTCTAATCCGTTGAATTCCTGCATTTTCTTTGCGTGATAGTCAGCCAGCTTCATGCTGATTACCAAAAGAACCAGTCCGCAGCCAACGCCAACCGCCGCATTCCCTGTCAGCGCCCACATCATGCCTGCAATGAACTCTCCATGCCAGATATTCCACATATCCACCCACAGAACCTTGGTCAGCTTCAGCATAACCATAACAAAATTAATCAGCAGGATACCCAGTATTACAGCTACTACCCCCGGCCAGGACCAGGCAGCGCTTACGTTACCGTACCCGATATCGATTAGTGAAAAATTAAGCCCCAGATGATTTGTTAATCCTTCAACAACCGGTGTCATTGCAGCAACCGAATAATCGATGATCAGTCCAAGACCTGCGAGTCCGATCCCCATATACAGAGCACTTCTCAGGCTCTTTGCGATTCCTCCTCTGAATCCCATACAAAGTACAAACATGATGATCGGTACAAAAACAATACTTCCCAATCCGAAAAACCAATCAAAAAATCCCTGTACAACTGTCATTGTCTATTTCCTCCTCAAACTTTATTCCTGTACTTCCTTTAATATCTTTGCCACCTTGTCAATCACGACCTCCTGTCCGTCTTCATCTCCTGTCAGGAAAGAAACCGCATTGATCACTGGAAAATCATATTTCTGGCGAACATTCATAGAGCTCACCAATACCGTAATCTGATCCGCGAACCGTCCTACGTCATCCAGACGTCCAACCTGGATCTTATATCCTTTTACACCTCTTTTCTTAAGGCCATCCTCAATTCCCTGACTTGCCATAACTGATGTCAGTGTTCCTGCTCCGCATACTACTAATACTAATGGTTTCATTCCTATTCTCCTTTCAATTCACGATTCATAACTGCTAATACATCTTCTTGATTGCCTGCCTGAATCAATTGTTCCACAAATTCATCTTTTCCACATATTCGGATCAGCTTTGCCAGCATCTCAAGATGCCTGTGTCCATCGTTTAATGCAAGCAAAATCACAACCTTCACGCCAACCTCATCATCGAAATCATCCATACGGTGAAAGACGGCCTCATCCTTTAAAGTCATGATTGCCACACTCTGTCTGTTAACGTGTTCGGGATCAGTATGTGGAATCGCGATGTTATATTTCCCTGTCTTCAGCCCTGTAGGAAATCGTTCTTCTCTCGTTAAAACCGCATTCACGTAAGACTCCTTCACGTACCCCTTTTTCAGCATAATGCCAGACAATCTCTGAATAACCTCCTCCTTGGTCTTCGCATCGCCATGGCAGATAATCAAATCCTTTTCCAGTGTTATGTCACTTGTCATTTTCCAAATCCTTCCTTCTTCAGTGATCTACACCTGCATCTGCGGGAGTGATCTGCGCATTTTCCCGCTTTTGAAATGCCGCATTTCGTTTTACAATTGTAGTATAATTTGTAACAGCATATAAAAAAAAGTCCAAATGATCTGAACTTAAAAGTGCAGCTCATTGGACTTCCTTTAAAATTGTATGATCATTCTTCATTGATCATATAGTTAATAATCTCCCGCAACACATCCTCCGGCAGCTGCGCCTTACCAAGCACATCCAGCAGCTCCCTGTTTCTTGCAAAAAGCATGATGTCCCGTACCAGACGGAAATGTTCATGGGCGGACGGGTCAGACAGCACAAACAGATACCTCACCGTAACTTCTCCCTCAAACAGAATATCCGTCCGGTTCACCAACAGCGATAGCCCCAGGGCATTAGCCCCTTCTTCAGGTTTTCCATGAGCAACGGCAACCCTGTTCTGGAGCACAATGTAGGAACCATACTTTTCAACCAGACTGATCATGGAATCAATATACCTCTCTTCAACAGCCTTTTTTTGAACCAAAGACTCACTGGTCCTGGTAATCGCCTCCTTCCAGTCTATCGATTCGTCAAGAAGTAGAATATCCCCTGTCCCCAGCACATCATAAATGCGCAGCTCTTCCTCATGATCTGCAATCTTCACGATTGCATTACCACTGTTGAGATACTGGTAGACATCCTGCTTCATCTGTTCCATCTTATGAGGCGGCACATACTTTTCCAAGACTTCAAAAAGACCGTTCATCCGCCTCTCATCTACCTGATAGGTCTCAAAATTCAGCATCATCATGGACGCGATCCGGGATTTATCATCGTTAGTAAGGATTGTACTAACCTTTACCCAGGGGAGTTGGGTACTGATATCCACCGTAGACACGATAAAATCAATATTGCCCTCATATTCTTCGATGTGATCTGCGGCCATCGTTGCCACAACCGTAACATTAGAATAAAGGCTTTCAATCTCCCGGCTTAACAGCGCAGATGTTGCAATCCCGCTTGGGCACACGACCAGAACCCAGACCTTGCGGTAAAATCTCTCCGGTCCCTGCTTTAGATGCCCTCCGAAATGCATGGTAATATAGATAATCTCCCCATCCGAGATTGGAAATGGCGCAATCTCCCGGAACTTATCACAGACAGTCCTCACAACCTCATAGAGATCCGGATAATTCTCCTTAACCTGCTTCTTTAAGGGATTCGCAATATGGATCGATAGCTTATAGTAATACAATGTCAGTTTAAAATGCATATACAGTGAATTAATAAGCTGCGTCCGATCCAGCAGACCCGCCATAGATATCTGTTCAAACTCTTCCACCATACTTTCTGCCATCTGCAGGAGACGGATATTATCTTCATCCTCCTCCATCGCAAAGGTACGGCTTGCCTTGCTCCCCAGCAGATATATAGTCAGATATAGACGCTCCAAAACCTTAAAATCCTGAAAATATTTATCAATCAATGCAAATTCCTTCGTTTCAATCAGATCCTTCAATTCCATCAGAGAAAATGAAAACTCATCCTGCCTGTCATGCATCAGGGATGCCAGACAGGCAATTACCAGCAGATTTCTTTCATCTTCCCCATGCCCCAGCTCTTCTGATATCTTATACAGTCGTCCAAAATAAAGGGATGTCTGGGATGTATCGATAAAATGGATATAATAGTACTCTACATTTACCAGCAGCTGACTAAGATAGTTCATCAGTAAAGAGTGAAAGTTCATCGTTGTACCTAAAGTCGTATACCCCTTTTTGATATCAAATTCCAACCGAATATTATAGAGATCATAAATATCCTTTACCCTCTTTAAATCATTAAAAACAGAATTCCGTGACACCTGCAGGCGTTCAATAATATCCTCAAGATGTATAATCTTTTCTGGATATAAAAGCCAGCAGGCCAGATAGCTGACACGGTCTGTCCTGCCGATCGCTCCGCCTGGAAGATATTGACGGTATATCTGCTTCTTCTGCTCCTCTGTAAAATAATAGCCCTTCCCCCTTTTATTATATATAGGATCGATGGAATGATAAATCAGCTCATCATTGACTTTATTCGCTATATTGTAGATTGTCCGCTTACTAGACTTTAACCGACTCTGCATAGCCATATTGGAAACAGGCTCCTGCTCTTCCAACAAGATATCTACAAACTCTTTTTGTTTCTCATTAAACATTAACATACGAGATGTACCCCAAAAAATTTCTGTTGTTCCGTATCGCTAATTAAAAGTATCTGCCATTTCATCATACCATATGTATCTTAAAAAGTCATTTTCCGTTTTTCGTCCGTAAAATACGAAAAAACGCACGTTAATTTCTTCTATCGAAACAACGTGCATTTTCTTACAACATAATCTTATGGGTTGTTAATACAAAAGGCTGATCATTCCGGATCAGCCTCTGCTTCATGTACCAATGTACATCACACTTACTCGTATAAAATTATTTTGCCATCGGGCTTGCACCGAACACCTTCTTATATCTTGCAATAAGATACAGCGTAGCCAGCACCTGAATAGCCGCCAGCACAAACATCAAAACCATCAATGTATAAACAGCCTTGCTCTCACCGGAAATAATGGTTAATCTACTAACAATAACAGGCATCAGGTAAGAAGCCGCGCCCATGAATGTATAATAGATACCAGTGTTACGTCCCTTTGGTCCGGGAACAAATTCCTGTACAACAGAAAGACCTGTCTGAAGCGCGCCGCCTGCACATCCGAATCCCAGCAGAAGGATCGCAATGTAAACAATAGCTACCTGATGGATAAAAAGTACGCCGAGCAGAGCAACTGCTGTCATTAAAGAATCAATGATAAGTACTTTCAGCGGATGCCATTTCAGCTTGCTCATCATAACTGCCCAGAATGCAACGGCTACGATAGAGCCTACCTGATACATGGTCGTAAAGGAAGCCGCCTGCATCTCTGAAAGTCCACAGTATGCAAGGCCAAATGCCTTTGTATACTGCTGAGCACCGTACATAACTGCCATTACAAGGAATGCATAGAAATATGTAAGCAGTTTGGTAAAGCCGCCGGGCGCAACCAGAAGTCTTGCCTTTGCGGCATCAATTTCAGCCTGATCAGCCTTCTTGCCGCCCTTGCCGCCCATCTTTGCCTTCTCATCGTCATACACGAACTTAGCCATACATGCCAGAACAAGAACAACAACAGAAAGAACCAGAGGAAGTATAATATTGATCTGTAAGTTTCCTGTAGCAACACAAATAATCGGATAAAAAATACTGGAAGCCGCAACGAAGAACTTAATCATAATCAATGCAGTACCAGGTGCCGCCGGATATGCTTCCTGCACAGCCGGGTAACCAGATGCATCCCAGAAACCAGAGGTTGCTACGCCGGCCAGACCGCCTGCAAGTGCGGCAAGTGTTGCATTTGTTGTTGTGAGCATGGTTGCAAAACATACAATGTAAAGAGCAGCTCCGCCGATCATTAACTTCTTACGTCCTACACGGTCGGAAATCTCTCCACCGATCCACACAGATATGAACTTACCAAAGCCGGTCCATGCAATTGCTGTGGAAACAGCCGCCGCTCCTGCAGCATATGCCGCTGACTCTGGATTAGACATATCGAATCCCCACTTTGTTGCGAAGTTAACCTGATTCTGTGAGAAGATCAGCGCCTGCATACCATGCGTCAGATAAGCCATGTATACAGTAACCATAGAAAGGATATACTTTTTCGCTTTCATTTCCCATTTCTCCTTTTCTTAACTTTTTATTAACTTTGTTAAATAAATAATAAACAATATCCCTGGAAATGTCTAATAGGTTTCCCTCATATTATCTATTCATTTTGTCTATACATAGTTTGGGGGCGGAAGTTTCTTCAAGAAGCAGCTCCCACCCCTGAACTTCATATATTGCTATACGTATTCTTATTTTGCCTGCTCAGCCTGAAACCTCTGATACTCTTCTACCGGCATCTCTTTTCCGGTATACAGCTCATAGTTCACCGCTCCCTGCCATAACAGCATGCCCTTGCCGCCGATCGCCTTCGCGCAGCCTGCCGCCTCTGCATCCAGGATCAGTTTGGTCTTTTCCGGATTGTATACCGTATCTGCAACCACCAGGTCTTTTCTTAAGAGCGCTGTATCAATCAGGGAGATTCCCTCCTGCGGCTTCATGCCTACTGATGTTGCATTCACAAGGATATCGCAGGCATTTACTGCCTCATCAAGCTTATCCGCTTCCTCAAGTTTGGTAACGGTTACCTTGCAGTCCGGACATTCCTCCCTAAGCTTTTCCATCGTATTCTCTGCTCTTGCATAGAACTCATCATCTCTGTTAAAGATTGCCACCTCAGCAGCTCCGTCTAATGCAGCCTGTACCTGAATTGCTGTTGCGGCACCGCCCGCTCCAAGAACCACTATCTTCTTGCCTTTTACTTCAACACCGTTAACAGCCAGATTCTTAACAAATCCAACACCGTCTGTGATATCGCCGTATAATCTGCCGTCTTTGTTTACAAATACGTTGCAGGCACCGATAATACGGGAAGCCGGTGAAAGCTCATCCATCAACTCAACCGCAATATTCTTGCATGGCATGGTAAAGTTACCGCCTTTTAAGTTCCACAGCTTTACGGTATCCAGGGTCTGCTTCATGCCGTCCACATTTACATCGAATGCCATGTATGCAAGATCCAGTCCGTCATGCTGGAAACAGAAGTTATACATTGCTGGAGAACCTGAATGTCCTACCGGTGTTCCAAAAAGTGCCAAAAGACCTGTATGTCCGTTAATTCTCTTTTCCATTTTCCTATCCTCCTTAAACTTCTATGCCGCGCTTTGCGCGGCTCCATCATGCATTACAGCTTCATGGCCGCATCATAAGCTTCTTTCGTTGCGTCCAGCGCCCGGCGCGCTCTTGTCGCATCGCCCACTACATGTACCTCCGGTACGATCGCACGGATCTCATCGGCAAAGTCATAAACAACCTCCGGTCCCTCGCGGTGTGTATACCTTGAGCTAAAGCCCATAGACAGAACAACTGTATCAAAGCCTCTTGCCTCATAAAGAGTCTCGTCGGACTTATCTGCTGCATTCTTATAGCTTACGCCGTCTGCAAAAATCTCAGATACCGCAGCGCTTGTAATCTGTTCAATCCCGTATTTCTCAAATGCTTCCATCAGGAATACGCGGTGCTCATGGATCACATCCGGCCCAATCGCATCTCTCATCTCAATAACAGATACCTCATGTCCCTGCTCAGCCAGGAATTCTGCCGTCTCTGCGCCGACCATGCCGCCGCCTACTACTAATACCTTGTGGCCTACCGGGCGTTTTCCTTCCAGACAGTCAATGCCGTGAACGATCTCAGGATTTGTGATACCCTTGATAAACGGAAGGATCAGGGTCTCAGAACCGGTAGCCAGGACTACTGCATCCGGAGTATCCGCCTTCAGCATATCAGCGGTAACCTCTGTATTCATCTTAATATCAACGCCCGCCTTCTCGCATTTTACAACGTAGCTGCGGATCATGTTTGTGATATCGCCTTTTCCCGGCGGATAAGCAGCCAGTCTCATATTGCCGCCAAGCTTATCGGATGCCTCAAACAATGTAACGTCATGTCCGCGTCTCTTTGCCGTATATGCAGCGCACATGCCGGCAACACCGCCGCCGATCACGTAAACCTTCTTCTTGGTCTCTGCCATAGAGAAGCCTTCGGACTCACGGCCAAGCTTCGGATTGGTCAGACAGCAGATCGGATTGCCCTGATACATATTGGCAACACAGCCCTGAAGACAGGCGATACATGGAGTCAAATCCTCCAGTCTCTCCTCCAATGCTTTCTTCGGCATATGCGGGTCAGCCAGCGACTGACGGCCGAATGCAACCAGATCAGCCTTGCCCTGTCTTACCATAAGCTCTGCAAACTGCGGCTCTGTGTAGCGTCCTACTGTGATGATTGGAATGGATACGGATTTTTTGATATTCTCTACCAGCTCTGCTGAGAATCCGCCGTGGATACCTGTCGGCGCCCACATATACTCATCCTTCAGATGTACGGCACGGGAAACATGAAGTCCGTCCAAACCGCAGTCTTCCAGATAAGCCGCAATCGCACACATATCATGATTATCCAGACCGCCGAACATATCCTCGGTACTGTTGATACGTGCCAGAACTGCAATCTTACCCTCTGTCTTAGCCTTTACTTCCTCAATGATCAGGCGTGAAAATCTCATTCTGTTCTCGAAAGAACCGCCGAATTCATCGATACGCTTATTGGTTCTTGGGGACAGGAAGGAGTTTACCATATAGCCATGTGCCATGTGGATCTCTACCGCGTCAACTCCGGCCTTCATCGCACGCACTGCCGCCTCGCCGTAGCCCTTGATCAGCTCATATACCTTCTCGGTCGGAACCTCCTTCGGAATATCCTTCTTCTCTGATGCCTGAATAGAAGTAGCCGCCTCGATCGGAGCGCCTGCATTCTTTGCATTTCCCTCCGGGCCCGCATTCTGAAGCTGTACAGACAGCCTTCCTCCCTCTGCATGAACTGCATCGGCTATCTTTTTCAGGCTCTCAATGCTGTTATCATTGTACAGGCAGGGCTTTCTCGGACCTCCCTTAGCTCCCTCATGCACAACAGTAGCCTCAATCGTAACCAAACCGAACTGTCCCTTTGCACGCTCTCTATAGTATGCAAGAGACTGCCCTGACCAGGTTCCGTCCGTATTTGCAAAGTTATTTCCCATCGGCGGAACTACAAAACGGTTCTTAACTGTCATAGGTCCAATCTGAATTGGAGAAAACATATTCTTGAATTTCATCTTTTTTCCCTCTCTCTGAAATTTATTCGTCCATAACATCCCGGCAAATCTGTTTATTTCTTAACACACGTCCGCACATACACATCGGACTTATCTTCCAATGCATACCTGCCAGGCGGTCGGCGCCTGATAAAGCAATCCCCCCGAAAAGCTTACGCCTTCTGCATTCTGCCAAAAGATAAGTCCGCAATCATTAACTATTTAATCCTCTAAAAGCTCCGGCCAGGTCTCTGCAAGAACCTTCCTGGTATTATCATATGTATAAGCAGCCGCCTCATTCAGCCCGCGTCCAAGAATCTCGTCAGAAATAACCTCAACGCCGACTGCCTTCGGATCTACGCCTGCTTCTTTGATCATCTTAACGAATCCTGCCGTATCCTTTGCACCTGTTCCGGGAGCAAGACGGTCATGCATGGACTCATCCCTTAAGATGGACGCCGCATATGGTCTCTCGTAAGCATCGTTGATCTGGATAGCAACTGTCTTGGCAGCCTGCTCTTTTGTAAGGATGTCATATGGCTGATTTGCTCTTACCCAGTGCCATGTATCCAGGATCAGGGCTGCGTTCTCAGCGCCGGAAGCCTGAACAACTGCCCAAGCCTTCTCAAGATTCGGAAGTCCTGAATAAGGCATCGGCTCAACACCGATGATCCTCTTACCTGCTCTGTGGCACAGCTCTTTTAATTTCTGTGCTGTATGCTCTACGGAATAATTCTCCATCAGACCGCAGTTGATATGATTTACTCCAAAGAGATCGCACATATGGAAACACATCTGCTCTTTATACTTCTGCTCATAAGAACGGTTATCCTCTGCCCACTGAACGATGTACTCAACCTCTGTACACTTCATTCCATGCTTGTCAAGGATCGCAAGGATATCCTCATCAAAAAGACCCTCATTCAATGCATCAACATAAGTCTCTGCACGGAGTCCGATTCCGTCATAGCCCGCCTCCTTGGCAGCGATAACGCGGTCCTCAAATCTGCACTGATCTCCCAGTGTCCATGAACTGATTGTAATTGGATGTTTCTTTGACATTGCTCTGTTCTCCTTCCATTTGTTCAAATCAATCATTTTTTTGTAAATATTTCCGCTCAATCTTGTCATATTTACTATAGTCACATTATAATCTATCGTTAAATTAAAATCAAATTGTAAATATCATACGAATCAATAGATTTTATTTATAATTTATGATAAAATCTATTTATACAAAAGATGAGGAGGGACGTTATGAATCTTTATCATTTGCGATACTTCGTGACACTCGCCCACCTGGAGCACTACACCAGAGCCGCTGAGTTATTATCAATTACACAGCCGAGCCTCAGCCATGCAATCTCTTCCCTGGAGAAGGAGCTTGGGGTTAAGCTCTTTGAAAAGGAGGGACGCAATGTTGTCCTTACCAAATGCGGACAGGCATTTTTGGAAGATGTAGAGCAGGCGCTGGACATTCTGGATTCCAGTATCAGCAGCCTGCAGATGACCGGAAGCGGGGAGGGCCTGATTGACATCGGCGTACTCCGCACCCTGAGTACAAACCTTGTTCCGAATATTGTACGCGGGTATCTGGACTCACATCCTGACAGGCAGGTCGATTTCCGTTTCTTTAATTCCACCGGGCTCACGCCGGATATCATCGCGGAGCTGAAGGAACGCAAATACGATGTAGCCTTCTGTTCCATGATGGAGAACGAGCCGACTGTAGAGTTCATTCCCATCGCAAGACAGGAGCTGGTTCTGATCGTTCCAAAGGGACATCCTCTGGAGGGCAGGGATAACATCAACCTTGCAGAGGCGCTGGGTTATCCCCTGATCGGCTTTTCGAAGAGGAGCGGTCTCCGGCCGATCATCGACAAGCTCATTGAGCAGTGCGGCACGATTCCAAAATATGCCTATGAGGTAGAAGAGGATCATGCTGTAGCAGGCCTGACAGGCGCTAATTTCGGTATTGCCGTGGTTCCCAATATGCCGGTTCTCAATTATATGCCCGTCAGCGTCATCCATATTGCCAAGCCAAGCTGGGAGCGCATGTTCTATATGTGTACGCTTAAGAATGTGTATCAAGCTCCGGCCGTTTTAGAATTTAAAGAATACGCAAAAGAACACGCCGCACTCTAGGTGCGCGTGTTCTTTTTCATTTCTCCGGCCGTATATGCACTCTGCGCCTTGCAAGAACCCTCAAAAAAGGTCCGGGCGTCAAGCACATTAATTCCAAGGCTTCGCGGTATGCTCCGGCTTGCCCTGGCGAAGCATGAGGTCGCCTACAGCCTCTGCCGCATCCTTTCCCTCAAAGAGGACAGCGTTTACCTGTTCTACGATCGGCATATCGATGCCGTACTTCCTTCCAAGCTTGACAGCGGCTTTGGTGGAATAGACGCCCTCCACCACCATCTTGACTTCATCCATTGCTTCCTGCATGCTCATGCCCTGTCCGATCAGGTATCCCGCCTTCCGGTTACGGCTGTGCACACTGGCGCAGGTTACGATCAAGTCCCCCACTCCTGTAAGACCAGTGAAGCTCTCAACCGCTCCACCCATCTTTACTCCCAGTCTGGATATCTCATGAATTCCCCTTGTGATCAGCGCAGCCTTCGCATTATCTCCATAGCCGAGTCCGTCGGCAATGCCCGCCGCCAGCGCGATAACATTCTTCAGAGAACCGCCCAGCTCCATTCCCAGCATATCCGGGCTGGTATATACCCGGAAAAACTCATTCATAAAAAGTCCCTGCAGATATTCTGCCGTCTCTCTCGTTCCGGCTCCGATCACCACACTGGTGGGCAGCTCCCTTGCCACCTCCTCTGCATGGCTGGGGCCTGACAAAACTGCTGTATCCGCCTGAGGCAGTTCCTCCTCGATCTGCTTAGAAAGAGTCAGAAGCGTACTCTCCTCGATGCCTTTTGCAACATCTACGATAATCTGTCCTTTCCTCACATAAGGATTCATCCTCTTTGCCACAGCTCTTACTGCAGTGGACGGAACCGCCATCACCAGTACATCCTTTCCCTCCACTGCATCTTTCAGATCCCAGGTAAACTCCATATCCTCCGGCAGGCGTACGCCCGGCAGCTTGCTTTTATGCTCTCTGGTTCCGGCAAGCTCTCTCGCTTCCTCTTCCTTGTAAGACCAAACCTTCACCTTATGCCCGTTCTTATGCAGCAGAAGCGCCAGCGCTGTTCCCCAGCTTCCGGCACCGATAACTCCAATATCAGCCATATTCTCTATCCTCCATCTGTCTTAAGGCATTACTGCTCTCTGTCCGCAGTAATATCTCCTGTTCCTTCTATTATGATTTCTTTCCTACACTCAGCTTATTCTCCGTCCCGGCCAGAAGCCGTTTGATATTTGCCCTGTGTTTAAAAAAGGCAGATACCACAAGCAGAAACACTATGGCATAAATCTCATATAAGGGTCCCCCTGTGACCTTGTAATATCCCGCCTGCCCCAGAATTACCACAGAAATAAAATACACCACTACCACTGTCATAGAACCCACTGACACATATCTGGTACCGGCCACAATTCCCGCAAATACCGCAAGACAGAGCACCACTGTCCAGCTATTTGTCGTACTGGCGATCAATCCGGCTGTAACTGCAATTCCCTTTCCACCTTTAAAATGCATATAGAAAGGATAGTTATGTCCTAAAACCGCACCCATGCCCGTATACATGGAAAGCACCATCAGAATATCCCTCTGGGAATTCCGAAAAATCACACAGGTAAGAATGATCGCAAAAATACACTTAAATGCATCACCAAAAAAAGTGATTGCTCCGGCCTTCCAGCCCAGTGTCCTTAAAGCATTGGTCGCACCGGCATTCCCGCTTCCCATCTTCCTGATATCCACATTCTGGCTCTTTCCGTACAGATAGCCTGTCTGTATCAGCCCAAAGGCATACCCTATCGCTAAACATATTAACCGTTCCATTCTTAACGCCCCTTTTCCTTTCTTTCACGAATAAAGAATTTCAAAGATGTCCCCCTAAACCCGAAGGCCTCCCGGATCCGGTTCTCCAAATACCTGATATAGGAAAAATGCATCAGCTCCTTATCATTTACAAATATAACAAACGTAGGCGGCTTCACGGATACCTGCGTAATATAAAACAGCTTCAGCCTCTTCCCCTTATCTGACGGAGGCTGCTGCAATGCCGCAGCCTCCATCATAATCTCATTCAGGACTCCGGTAGCAATCCGCAGGGTCTGATTCTCGATCACCATATCAATCTTGTCAAATAATTTGGAAAGCCTCTGTCCGGTCTCTGCCGACACATACATAATCTCTGCATAAGGCATATAAGAAAGAATCTGCCTGACTCTGCTCTCATATTCGCGCATAGTCTTGTCATTCTTTTCAATAGCGTCCCATTTATTTACTACGATAATGATCCCTTTGCCCCTTTCATGGGCAATTCCGGCAATCTTGGCATCCTGCTCTGTTACTCCCTCCACTGCATCGATCACCACCAGAACCACATCCGCACGCTCCACCGCCGTCACAGTGCGGATAATGCTGTACCGCTCCAGCTCTTCCTTTATCCGGCTCTTCCTCCTAAGGCCTGCCGTATCAATAAACACATACTCTTTCCCATCATGTATAATCTCCGTATCCACTGCGTCCCTTGTGGTTCCGGCCACATCGGATACGATAACCCGCTGTTCTCCAAGCAGTTTATTGATAATCGAAGACTTGCCCACATTCGGCTTTCCTACAATTGCAACTCTTGGGCGCTCGTCCTCATCCTCATCCTCAGACCTCTGGGGAAAATGAGATATCACCTCATCCAGCATATCCCCGATTCCAAGTCTGGATGCCGCCGATACAGGAACCGGTTCTCCGATTCCCAGATTATAAAATTCATATACATCCGGCATATATTTCTCAAAGCTGTCTACCTTATTTACCACAAGCACCACCGGCTTTCCAGATCTGCGGAGCATATCCGCAACCTTGGAATCCGCATCCACCAGTCCCTGTCTTACATCCGTAATAAAAACAATCACATCCGCAGTATCTATCGCAATCTGTGCCTGCTCCCTCATCTGTGATAATATAATATCCTTACTCTCAGGTTCAATACCGCCTGTATCAATCAATGTAAATTTGCGGTCCAGCCAGCTTACATCCGCATAAATGCGGTCTCTAGTAACACCCGGAGTATCTTTCACAATTGAAATCATCTCTCCTGCTAATGCATTGAAAAGCGTGGACTTCCCTACATTCGGCCTTCCAACGATAGCCGCTACTGGTTTTCCCATAAATTTCCTCCCTTTTCTAAATATCTACTGTAGTATAACACATTTCTTCCGACTATAGTTGACCTTTTTTAGTGAAAAGTGGTATAAATAATATAGAGACTTTTTCAAAATATGAATATTAGGAGACACACATGACAAATATTAAGAATTTAGAACAGGCAATACCAGTTGCCCCGTTGAAAATCGCCGCTTTGGAAAGCTGCCGGGAACTGGGAAAGAAGGTAAACGACCACATTGTAAGCTTTCGCAGGGATGCAATGTCTGATGTACCCAATTCCCCTCTCTTTTCCTCCTACCGAACAGACAATTATTTAATCAAATGCAGCTGTCCCCGCTTCGGCAGCGGAGAAGCCAAGGGATATATCGGAGAATCTATCCGGGGTTCCGACCTATTTCTGATGGTCGATGTCTGCAACCACAGCCTGACCTACACAGTTAATAATTTCACCAATCATATGTCGCCGGACGACCATTATCAGGATTTGAAGCGTATCATCTCAGCCGCAAGAGGCAAGGCGCACCGCCTTACCGTTCTGATGCCCTTCCTTTATGAGAGCCGCCAGCACAAACGTACCAAGCGGGAATCTTTAGACTGTGCTTTGGCACTGGAAGAATTAACACATATGGGCGTAGAGAACATCATTACATTTGACGCTCACGACCCTCGTGTCCAAAATGCAATTCCACTGACCGGTTTCGATAATTTTTCACCACAATATCAATTTATCAAAGCACTGCTCCGGGCAGAACCGGAGATGAAGCTGGACAAGGAACACCTTCTCATTGTAAGTCCCGATGAAGGTGCCATGCACCGGGCCGTTTATATGTCCAATATACTCGGAGTAGATATGGGCATGTTCTACAAACGGCGGGACTATTCTACCGTTGTAAACGGAAAGAACCCAATTGTTGCACATGAATTCCTCGGTACGGATATCAAGGGGAAGGATCTGATCATCATAGACGATATGATCTCTTCTGGAGAAAGCATGCTGGATGTTGCCAAACAGTTAAAGGAACGGGGCGCTAAACGGGTCTTTGTTTTTACTACCTTTGGACTATTTACCGACGGCTTTGGCATGTTTGATGAGTACTATGATAAAGGCTATATTAACAGAGTCATTACCACGAACCTGACCTATCTTCCGCCTTCCGCCTATGAAAAACCATATTTTGTCGTTGCGGATATGAGCAAATTCATTGCGCTGATCATAGAATCTTTGAACCACAATATGTCTATCAGCCATGTATTGAATCCGGCTGATAAGATCCATACACTATTGGAAAAATACCGCAGTCATATATAAATACAGAAAAACCTTTCCGCCGCCCTGTTTTTGTTTCACAACAGGGAATGCCGGAAAGGTTTTTCTGGAGCCTCAGCTCATATTTGTCTGTTATTTATTCAGGGTTTCCTCCTGCAGTCTGTCTAATTCAGCCATACATTCATCCACCGTTGAACCATTCAGCAGCTCCCGGACGAGCAGGCAGGTATTCCCCCACTGTTCCAGCTTCATGCTTGCATTGGAGCCAAGTACATAGACATTTTCATTTACCTTATCATTCAGCGGTTTTAGAGCGGGTACACAGTCTACCTGTACTTTCTTTGAAGGCGAGATCACCTGATTTGTTTCTGCATACAGCTGAAGCGATTCATCGGACAGAATATAGTCCAGAACATCCATCGTATCTTCAAAATGCTCTCCGTCACGATTGACTCCATACCCCGACATCGCTACAACCGGCATCTGCCCTCTGCTGCTCGGAAAACCGATCACCTGCATTTCAAAATCCGTTTTTCCGTAAGCCGTCTCGGTATTCGCCGCTCCCCAGTAAGCCATAACGATCGGCGTCTTCTGTGCAAGGAAATCCGCGCCTTCCCCTTCGATCGCCTCGGAAGTATAAGCTGTTTCTGCATCGATATATCCTTTGTCTATCATTTCCTGCAGGTATTCAAAGCCCTCCCTCATATAATCACTGTATTTACTCTCACCGCTGTTAAGAGCCTCTACCTCTGCCTCTGTATCGCCTCCGTTGTACAGATCCGCATATCCGATCGCAAACACAAAATTCTCCAGCCACCAGCGGTTTGCCCCAATCGGGGTTTCTATTCCGTTTTCCTTAAATACTCTGCAGCACTCCATCAGCTCCTTTGGCGTATCCGGCAGCTCCAGTTCATACTGGTCAAACATTTCCTTATTGACAAACAGGCCGTACACCACTACTTCCTGGGGGATCGCCACCAATTTTCCGTTTACTGTATTCGATACCTTCACAACATCTCTTAGGTTCTTGGCGCTCTCAAGCCCCGAAAGATCTGCAAGCTTCCCTTCCGCGCCCAGTATCTGAATCGTATCCGGATTCAGCAGATACAGATCGTCCATATCATGACGCGCCCGTTCAAGAACCACGTCGTCATAGGTCTTTTCCTGATAATTCTCCGCCGTATAGGTTCTGTACTCCACCGTCACGTCAAAAGCATTTTCTGCCTCAACGATCGTCATATCAAAGGCGTTTCTCGCAATATTATCCGCATCCGGATCTGATTTCTCCATAGATCCGAACAGATTCACAATCTTTCCGTCAGCCTTCTCTTCTTCCACCAGATTCTGCACAGGATCCTGATCTGCGCCGCAGGCCGCCGCTGTAAAAGCGGTAACTCCCGCTACACAGATAACCAGCCCTTTTTTCATCCTTTCTTTCATTCTACTCTGCATATGCCGCTCTCCTCCCTCTTAAATATACTGATGCAGGGTTTTCTTTAATAATTCCATATCTATCGGTTTTGCAATATGCGCGTTCATTCCTGCGTTCAGTGCATCCTTTACATCCTCTGCGAATGCATTCGCTGTCATTGCAATGATCGGTATCCTTGCCGCATCCTCCCGTTCCAGGAGACGGATCGCCTTTGTCGCCTCATAGCCGTTCATCTCCGGCATCTGTACATCCATCAGAATTGCATCGAACTCTCCAAAGGATGAGCTGCCGAAGCGCTCCAGCGCCAGCCTTCCGTTTTCCACAATTTCACAGGTAATCTCTTCTATATCTAAAAGCTCCTCCAGGATTTCTGCATTGATCTCATTATCCTCTGCCACCAGAAGATGACGTCCCTTCAATCCTTCAAAACCTTTACCGCCGGATTCCCCGCTCACACCGTCCGGCTCCGCCTGCATTTCCAGAATCTTTTCCTTAAATGCAGACACAAAGAACGGTTTTGCGAGAATCTCACAGTTTTCCACATGGTGAACCTCTTCCCTTACCTCATCGCCGTCATAAGCCGTCAGGAAAATAATCGGAACCGCTTCCGGCATCATGCTGCGGATCCGCTTCTCCGTCTCCAGGCCGTCCATCCCCGGCATCTTCCAATCAAGCAGAATCAAATCATAGTCTGCATCCCGGCCGGAGGCTTCCTGTATCCGCAGGATCGCTTCTTCGCCGCTGAAAACCGTATCCACAGAAATACCAGTGTCCTTCATAAGCATCTGAATGCTCTTGCAGCACTCCGCGTCATCATCCACTGCCAGGATCCGGGAAATGCCGTGCTTTTTCCAGAATTGTTCATCTGCCCGTTCCTCCGGTATGCGCAGCTCCAGTTCCACCCGGAACAGGCTTCCTCTGTCAACCTCGCTGGACACCTCAATCCTGCCGCCCATGAGCTCCACGATATTCTTCGTGATCGCCATGCCGAGCCCCGTACCCTGCACCTTGTTGGTCGTGCTGTTCTCCGCTCTGGTAAATGCGTCGAATATGGTCTCCAAATATTCCGGCGTCATTCCATATCCGTCATCCTCCACTTCAATACGGATATGCTCATACTGCTCCGAATGCTGTTTCAGGCCGATGATCCGAAACCAGATATTTCCTTTCTCCGGCGTATACTTTACGGCATTGGACAGAAGGTTGATCAATATCTGGTTCATCCTTGTCTCATCGCCGATCAGATATTCATGCTCAAGCCCGGTCACTGAAATTTCAAAATTCTGTTCCTTCGCATTCGCCATGGGACGGATGATCACATCCACAGAAGCCGTCAGATCCTTCAAGGTAAACTCGCTCAAGGTGAGCACCACCTTGCCGCTCTCTATCTTGGAAACATCCAATACATCATTGATCAGGCTGAGAAGATGCTGGCCGGACGCCGTAATCTTCCGGGTATATTCCCTTACCTTGGACGGATTATCCGCATCCTTGGCAAGCAGTGCGGTAAATCCCAGAATTGCATTCATCGGCGTACGGATGTCATGGGACATATTTGACAGGAACGTAGTCTTGGAATTACTTGCGATCTGCGCCGCCTGCAGCGCCTCTGCAAGCTGCTTATTATGGATCTCCCGCTCCTCTTCCCTCTCCTTCCTGACCTTGTTCTGCTGTCTCTGGCTAAAATAAAACAGTACGCAGCAAAACAGAAATGCCGCCAGCATTACGCTCACAACCATCAGGACATTCTGATTCACCGTATTCCCTTCCTGCTGTATCGCCTCAATCGGTACATAACCAATCAAGTATATCGCCCCGCCATTGACCGGCCACATAAAGATCAGGGAATCTCTGTTCCTGATATCATGGTAGAACATCACATACTTTCCGGAAGCCATGCTTTGGGAAACCGATTCGTGTATATCCGGTTCCATGATCTTATTTGCCCGGTAAAAATCCTCCAGGTTCAGATGCCCTGCATTCCGTTCCCCGGCTCCCTTTGGTTTCAGCACCATACGCTCACTGTCTGTATCCATAATATAAAGCATCGCATAGCCGTTATAGAAATCCATCGGCAGCGTTTCATCAAAAGAATCATAAATATATTCGATATAAAGCACTCCAAGCTCCCGCTCTTCTTTCACAACAGGGCACTTCATTGTATAGGCCCAGGTCCCCATGCTGTTCACATAGGATTCGGAAACCGGCAGATTGCCCACCGTTTTTCCTGCTGAAAAGTCCAGGCCAGCCTCTGTAAATACTTCACCCGTATTGGAAATCCCTTCTGTTTCCCCTGACAGGAGCAGCGATATCTTCACCATACTCCGGTTCTCATTATAAGAACGGATAAATTCTTCCGGATCATCTGTCGTTGCAACCTCCTGTGCGATCAATTGCTGGAATTCCGCTTCTTTTTTCAGGATCGCCTCTAGCGTTCCTCCGATCAGGTTCAGACTCTCACTCAGATTATCAATTGCCGATGCCTCCATCTCATTTGTAATCCTGCAGGATATGGAAAAAACGACCGTCCCCGATATACAAAAAAACAGGATAACAGATAAAATCAACCCAATACCTTTTTTCGTTTTTTTCATTTTCAGACCTTTTTTCATGCTATAATTCACCTTTTATATCTACTCTGCCGCAGGCAGACACCTAAATATGCTTTTACTGCCTTACCGGCCTATCTATACTATACCACTGACTGATACTCAAGTCAAAATCAGAGTTTAAAAATAAGGGATATTCCCTCCCGGAAATACCCCTGAATTTGTTATGCCTTTATGCATCCTTTATTTGTTAAAATCCGTATACGAAACTCCGTTCTTCAATACAATTCCCCTGGCTTCCGCCAGCTCTGTTACGGTCACAAGCTGATAGCCGTTATTGATCAGTCTGGGGATCAGCTCGATTGCCGCATCCACCGACGGACTATGTATATCATGCATCAGTACGATATCGCCGTCATCCGCATTCGTAAGTACATTGTCAATGGTCATCTGCGCATTCATAGTCTGCCAGTCCAGCGTATCAACATTCCACAAAATCATGGGCATGCCGACACTTGCACTTACATAGTCATTGATTGCCCCGTAGGGGGGTCTCATAACGGTAGCTGACTGTCCGCAGGCCTCCTTAAGAAGCTCGTTTGTCTTTCCAATCTGCCCGGCTCCGCCGTCACCCTCCAATGTCAGCTGAGGATGGTCATAGGAATGGTTGCCGATCTCACACTCCAGCTCCTTCATACGCTTGATTTCCTCTGCATATTTATTTACATTCTTACCCTGCATAAAAAAGGTAGCATGTGCATTATATCTCTCCAGCACATCCAGAAGCTCTCCGGTCCGCTCGCCCGGCCCGTCATCGAAGGTCAGCGCCATCATCGGCTTATCCGGATCGATCTTGCTCTCTCTGGAAACCAGCCTGCCGTCATCTGCAAATTCACATTTGGATGAGCCGACCTGATGCTTTCCCGTAAGCATAATTCCATCCTCGCCAAAGCAGTACATCTCATCGTCAAATTCCATCCATCCCACAGCCATCGCGCCGTTTGGATCCAGGTAACACTTGCCTCCGTCCTTCTTCTTCCAGGTATCCTTCTCCATAATACCCTTCTTTGTAAAATGGTACGTCTGCCCGTTAATATCCTGCCATCCAGTAACCTTTTTACCGTCCCCGTCTAAATAATACTGCTCTCCCTTGGAGTTTACAAATTCACTCTCCACATAGGAGCCGTCATAACGCTGGAATTTGTCACCCTTCCATTCACCGGTCTTGTTCTTTACCTTCAGGCTTCCGTCCGAAGTAGTCAGGAAAACCTTGTCTGCCCATCTGGTCTTAAAATCATTCAAAAGTTCTTCCGAAAGTCCCACTTTAACCGGAAATGTCCCTTCCTCTTTTCCGTCTGCCTCACAGGATAAGACGATCCCATCTCCCAGATTCATCCTCTGCACCAGATCCTTAACCCTATACCCGGAAGACTCATCCAGAAGAATCTCCTTCTGCCCCTCCGGACAGACTGCCATAACCGTCATTGCCGGTACTGCTTCATCCTGCAGAATCTCCGCATTATTCACTGTCAGCGTGATCTGTGCACTGGTATCCTTGCCGCTGGCAGATGCCATCTGCACAAACAACATAACAAGCAGGCAGAGTATCCCGGCACCTGCAAACCTTAAGGCTTTATTATGGTCTATCCGGCTCTCTTTCACTGCACTCTGCTTTGCTGTATCCCCATTTGCCGTGCCCTGCTTCGCTGTTCCCGGTTTTACCGCGCTATGTTTTACCCCGCTCCGGCCTGATATTTTCAGCTTTTCTGTATTCTGTTTTATACTCTTCCGGCGTCTTCCCCGGTGGTACTTTTTCTTAGTCATTTGTACTGGCTTTCCTTTGTATTTCTCTTATCCATCATATGGTAAAAGTATAACATCTGAATTTTTCCCGTGCAAGAATCTGGACAAAATCTTTTAAAACGTAACTAATCCTTAATATTACGTAATAACTAATTAAGAACTCTCACCCGGAGCACTCCCTGAATTGCAAGTAAATCCTGCGTCACCGTTTTCGGAATATCAGAATCCACGTCAATCATCGTGTACGCATAGCCACCCTTGCTCTTATTGGTCATATCCGCAATATTCATATTGTCCTTTGACAGCACATTGGAAAACTGCCCGATCATATTCGGAATGTTATGGTGAAGAATGGTAATCCTCTTATGCTCCCCCGGATGCCCCATATCGCAGTTCGGATAATTCACAGAATTCTTAATATTTCCATATTCCAAATAATTGCGCATTTCCTTTACCGCCATCTTTGCGCAGTTATCCTCCGCCTCTTCCGTCGAAGCTCCCAGATGAGGGATCACGATCGCCCCCTTCACCCCGGTAATCTCCGGCGTCGGAAAATCCGTCACATAGTGCTTCACTTTGCCGGAAACCAGCGCATCCACGATCGCCTCACTGTTCACCAGAATATCCCTCGCAAAATTCAGCAGGACAACTCCTTTCTTCATCAGCCCGATCGCATTGGCATCGATCATGCCCTTGGTGCTGTCCATAGCCGGAACATGTATGGTGATATAGTCACATTCGCTGTATATCTCATCCACGCTCCTTGCATGGCGGATGCTCCTGGAAAGCTTCCACGCAGAGTCTACCGATACATACGGATCATACCCATATACATCCATTCCAAGATTTGCGGCCGCATTGGCAACCAGCACGCCGATCGCCCCAAGGCCGATGACCCCCAGCTTCTTTCCTTCCAGCTCGCAGCCGGCAAACTGCTTCTTGGCCTTCTCCGCATCCTTGGCAATATTGCCGTCCTCTTCGTTCTCCTGCACCCAGTTGATGCCCCCGATAATATCACGGGAAGCCAGCAGCATCCCAGCGATCACCAGCTCTTTTACACCGTTGGCATTGGCTCCGGGCGTATTAAATACGACAATTCCCTTCTTGGCGCAGCGCTCCAGCGGAATATTATTCACCCCGGCCCCGGCTCTTGCGATCACCTTCAGGTCGCCGCCAAATTCCATATCATGAAGGGATGCGCTTCTCACCAGAATCCCGTCCGCTTCCTTCGCATCGCTTACCGGCGCATAATCATAGGTCAGCTTCCCCAGTCCCACATCAGAAATTGCATTATAACAGTAATACTTATACATGACTACAGATTCTCCTCCTCAAACTTCCTCATGAACGCTGTAAGCGCCTCCACGCCTTTGATCGGCATAGCATTATAAATACTCGCACGCATACCGCCTACCGTTCTGTGGCCTTTCAGATTCTCAAGCCCTGCAGCCCGGGACTCCTTCACAAACTTTGCATCCAGCTCCTTGTCTCCTGTCACAAAGGGAACATTCATCAGCGAACGGTCCTTCTTTTCCACTGTTCCTTTAAACAGCCTGCTCTCATCCAGATAGTCGTAGAGAATCTTTGCTTTCTTCTCATTGTATTTCTTCATCTCCGCAAGGCCGCCCTGCTTTTTCAGCCATTGAAATACCTTGCCGCAGATATAGATACCGTATGCCGGCGGGGTATTATACAGAGATCCTGCATCTGCATGCGTCTTATATTTCAGCATGGTCGGCGTTCCCTCCAATACATCGTCGGTGATCAGATCCTCCCGGATGATCACGATCACTACTCCTGCAGGTCCGATATTTTTCTGGACTCCGCCGTAAATAACGCCGTATCTGGTTACGTCCACCGGCTCTGACAGAAAACAGGAAGAAACGTCAGAGACCAGAAGTTTCCCCTTTGTATTCGGAAGCTCCTTGTACTTGGTTCCGTAAATCGTATTATTCTCACAGATATACACATAGTCTGCATTCTCTGATATCGGCAGATCCGAGACATCCGGTATGTAAGAGAATGTCTTATCCTCAGAGGAAGCAATCTTATTCGCCTTTCCGTATTTCTGGGCCTCCTGATAGGCCTTCTTCGCCCACTGCCCTGTTACAATATAATCCGCCTCGCCATGCTTCATCAGATTCATAGGAATCATGGCAAACTGTTGGGACGCCCCGCCCTGTAAAAACAAAACCTTATAATGATCCGGAATATTCATCAGTTCCCTTAAGTCTGCCTCGGCAGTGTCAATAATTTCCTGATAAGCCTTCGAGCGGTGGCTCATTTCCATTACCGACATTCCCGTTCCGTTGTAATCCAGCATCTCTGCGGCCGCTTCCTTCAGCACCTCCTCCGGCAGTACAGCCGGTCCCGCTGAAAAGTTATACACTCTGCTCATTATTCATCCCTCCATCGAACCTATACCAGTTGCCATGCATCCCTGCTTACTTCTTCTGTTTCCTTCCGCCTGCTCCTTATGATTCCTTTTTCTTAAGGTCTTCCTCGTCAAAGGCTTCGCTGATCGGCGCACCGGGCGCCACCATCGGCCATACCTTATCATCCGAATCAATCCGGCAGTCGATCACCACCGGACCCTCCATTGCAAGCGCCTTTTCAAATGCTTCTTTAAATTCTTCCCGTGATGTAACCCGGATCCCTGATGCTCCCAGCGCTTCCGCAAGCTTCACAAAATCCACCTTATCATTCAGCACGGTAGCCGAGTATCTCTTGCCGTAGAATAAGTCCTGCCACTGGCGGACCATTCCCAGCACATGATTGTTCATCACAACCTGGATCACCGGAATATGATACCTGGCCGCCGTTGCGATCTCATTCATATTCATGCGGAAGCATCCGTCTCCCGCAATATTTACAACCGTCTTTTCCGGCCTTCCCATCTTCGCACCAAGGGAAGCTCCCAGACCGTAGCCCATGGTGCCCAAGCCTCCTGAGGTCAGAAGAGTCCTCGGCTCCGTAAATTTATAATACTGGGCCGCCCACATCTGATGCTGGCCTACCTCCGTAACCACAAGGGCATCCCCCTTTGTCTGACGGTAAATCTCCTCAATTACATACGGCCCTGTCAATCCCTCCGGCGAATACGCAAGCGGATATTTTTCCTTGTATTCCTGGATCTTTGCAATCCATTCCGGGTGGCTTAGCTGTTTCAGCTTCTCATTCACTTTGGAAAGGGACACCCTCAGATCGCCCACGATTCCCTCATGGATGATCACATTCTTATTCATCTCCGCCGCATCCACATCAAACTGCAGGATTTTAGCACGGCTTGCAAATTTCTTCGCATTGCCGGTAACCCGGTCGCTGAATCTGGCGCCCAGCACGATCAGCAGGTCGCATTCGCTGACCCCATAATTTGCCGCCTTCGTTCCGTGCATGCCAAGCATCCCCGTATACAGTTCATCGGTTCCGGGAAATGCGCCCTTTCCCATCAGGGAATCGGTAACCGGCGCATCCACTTTTTTCACAAATTCATAAATCTCCTTCGACGCGCCTGACAGGATCCCGCCTCCGCCGATGAAAATAAACGGCTTCTTTGATTTGCCGATCATCCTTACCGCATGTTCCAGCTTTGATTCACTGATATGTCCGTCCGGCTGAACAGGCTCAATCTCCGCCCGCTTATAATCTGCCTTATCGGCGGTTACATCCTTGGGAATATCGATCAGGACCGGCCCCGGCCTTCCCTTCTTCGCAATAACGAATGCCTTGCGGATGGTTTCCGCTAGCTGTTTTACATCCTTTACTATATAATTATGCTTGGTAATCGGCATGGTGACTCCCGCAATGTCCACTTCCTGAAAGCTGTCCTTTCCAAGAAGGGATACCCCTACATTACAGGTGATTGCCACCACGGGAATGGAATCCATATATGCCGTTGCAATTCCGGTTACCAGATTGGTTGCCCCCGGCCCGCTGGTAGCGAAACATACGCCGACCTTACCGGTTGCCCGCGCATAGCCGTCGGCCGCATGTGACGCCCCCTGCTCATGGGAGGTTAAAATATGTGTAATCTCATCACTGTGTTTGTACAGTTCGTCGTATACATTCAGGATTGCCCCGCCCGGATACCCGAAAACGGTGTCAACCCCCTGTTCCTTCAGACATTCTATAACAATTTGTGATCCTGTAAGCTGCATCCTATAACCCTCTCTAACGAATTATTTCTTTGGAATCTCAAGAACCGCGCCCCGGTTTCCGGAGGTAACCATTGACGCATATCTTGCCAGATATCCGGTGGTAACCTTCGGCTCTCTCGGCCGCCAGTTCTTTCTTCTTTCTTCTAATACTTCATCGGAAACGTCCAGTTCAAGGGACAGCTCCGGAATATTTATCTTAATGATATCGCCTTCCTCTACCAGCGCAATGGGACCGCCCACTGCCGCCTCCGGCGACACATGGCCGATGGAAGCGCCTCTGGACGCGCCGCTGAACCGTCCGTCTGTAATCAGCGCAACACTGGAGCCAAGGCCCATGCCTGCGATCGCAGAGGTCGGATTCAGCATCTCACGCATGCCAGGCCCCCCTTTGGGTCCCTCATAGCGGATGACCACCACATCTCCTGCCTGGATCTTACCACCCTTGATCGCCTCAATTGCATCCTCTTCACATTCAAATACCCTTGCCGGTCCTTCATGCACCAGCATTTCCTCCACAACTGCAGAGCGCTTCACCACGCTGCCGTCAGGCGCAAGATTTCCCTTCAATACTGCCAGGCCTCCGGTCTTAGAATATGGATTCTCCACCGGACGGATCACCTCCGGATTCCGATTTACGGCATCCTTGATATTTTCTCCCACCGTCTGTCCTGTAACAGTCATGCAGTCTGTATGTAACAAATCCAGCTTATCCAGCTCCTTCATAACCGCATATACGCCGCCTGCCTCATTCAGATCCTCCATATAGGTCGGGCCTGCCGGAGCAAGGTGGCACAGATTCGGCGTCTTCTCACTGATGCCGTTTGCAAAATCAATCTCAAAGTCCATGCCGATCTCATGCGCGATCGCGGGAAGATGCAGCATACTGTTGGTAGAGCATCCCAGCGCCATATCAACCGTCAGTGCATTTAAAATGGCATCCTCTGTCATAATATCCCTTGGACGGATATTCTTCTCAAGCAGCTCCATCACCTTCATGCCAGCCCGCTTGGCAAGACGGATCCTCTCGGAATATACTGCCGGGATCGTGCCGTTTCCGCCAAGTCCCATGCCCAGTACTTCGGTCAGGCAGTTCATGCTGTTCGCCGTATACATTCCGGAACAGGAACCGCAGGTCGGACAGGTCTTATTTTCAAATTCCAGAAGTCCTTCGTCAGACAGAGTTCCGGCCGCATTGGCTCCCACTGCCTCAAACATGCTGGAAAGGCTGGTCTTCTTTCCCTGTACCCGGCCTGCCAGCATGGGTCCTCCGCTGACGAAAATCGTCGGCACGTTGATCCTTGCCGCCGCCATCAGAAGTCCCGGCACGTTCTTGTCACAGTTCGGCACCATAACCAGAGCGTCAAACTGATGTGCTAGAGCCATAGACTCTGTTGAATCCGCAATTAAATCTCTGGTAACCAGGGAATATTTCATGCCGATATGTCCCATCGCAATTCCGTCGCACACTGCGATCGCCGGAAATACGATCGGCGTACCTCCTGCCATGGCAACCCCCTGCTTTACTGCATTCACAATCTTATCCAGATTCATGTGTCCCGGAACGATCTCATTATAGGAGCTTACGATACCGACTAACGGCCGCTCCATCTCTTCCTTGGTAAGGCCAAGCGCGTTAAAAAGCGA
>Ga0137307_100682_pt1 | contig 40142 bp, 35 predicted proteins | sample NAcewD2O_March_2_FD_97180 | JGI IMG/M metagenome (GOLD analysis project Ga0137307, IMG submission 97180) | Mouse cecal microbial communities from Vienna, Austria - N-Acetylglucosamine amended D2O_March | ecosystem: Host-associated > Mammals > Digestive system > Large intestine > Cecum | place... | reverse complement strand
CGGTGGAGCTCCTGATCGGACTCGGGGTAAATATACTGCGGCTCTACCTCATGCTCCGTAATCCTGCGGATCATCCGGCAGCAGGAATCATTTTTATTCATCAGAATATTCATGTCAAAAACCAGACAGTCATATTCGCAGTTGACGGGCATTCCTTCGTGCAAGACACCGGCCGGAACAAAGATAAACATGCCGGCCGAAGCGTCAAACTCTTCTTCATCGATCTTCAGATGCAGAATCCCATTTAAAATACGGATGAGTTCAAATTCTACATGCCAGTGCAGGGACATAATGTACTGCGGATGTGCCGGGGATACGTGATGGTATTCCATAGGGAAGTCGGCGGTACCTCTCTGCCAGTTCTCCTGATAATTAATATACTGCATAATACTCCTTCTGTGTGCGGCGATACGATTCGCAATTGCTATATGTGAATATTGTTATACTTTTTTTCATTATAACACAAGTATAATTCTCTGCACAATGGTAAAATAAAAACACCGTTTATATTTGGAACAGCAGTATTTTGGAGAAATGACTGTGCAAGTTTACATGACAAAACGCTTTTTCTTTTTCTAAAATTGGGCGTAACGCCTATAGATCAGAGAGAATCTGTCTCTGCAGCGGTTAAGATATATTATTCGCAATCAATACGGCTATCTGTTCCGAATAGTTACAAATATACCAAAATCAGTAGAAGGGAGGAGGTATGTCAGTGAGCGAAAACAAAAAGCAGGTCCTTGCGTTTGACTTCGGCGGCGGAAGCGGCCGGGCCATCCTGGGAAGGCTGGAGGCCGGAAAGATCCATATGGAGGAGGTACACCGCTTTTCCAATGATCCGGTCATGCTAAACGGGACCATGTATTGGGACACACTGAGACATTTTTTCGAGATCAAACAGGGAATCGTAAAGGCAAAGCAGAAGGGCGGCTTCGAGAGTATCGGAATTGATACATGGGGAGTGGACTTCGGCCTGATTGATGAACACGGCGATCTTCTGGAAAACGCGGTTCACTACCGGGACGATAGGACCGTGGGGATGCAGGAAGAGGTATTCAAGGCAATTCCGAAGGAAGAGGTCTACAGTCTGACCGGACTGCAGTTTGAAAATTTCAATACTATTTTCCAGTTATATTCCCTGGTACAGAAAAGGCCGTGGATTCTGGAAAAGGCAGACAAGCTGCTGCTCTTGCCGGACTTGTTTAATTATTTCCTGACGGGAGAAAAGAAAGCGGAATACACCATGGCTGCTACGACACAGCTTCTGGATGCAGGCAAGAAGGAGTGGTCTGACCGAATTCTGGAGGCATTGCGGATCCCGAAGAAGATTCTTCCGGAGATCATTCCCAGCGGCACGGTGGTCGGAACGCTGAAAGCGGATATCTGTGAGGAGCTTGGAGTTGAACCGGCGAAGGTCATTGCCATCACAGGGCATGATACACAGAGCGCGGTGGTATCTGTTCCCACCCAGGAGAAGGACTTTATCTTTATCAGCTGCGGTACATGGAGCCTCTTCGGCACGGAGCTTGAGGGGCCTGTGATCGGGGAAAAGTCCATGGTATGCGATGTAAGTAATGAAGGCGGTTACGGGAATACGACCACACTGCTGAAAAATATCATCGGACTCTGGCTGGCACAGGAGAGCAGACGTCAGTGGATCCGGGAAGGAAAGGAATATTCCTTTGGAGAGCTGGAGGAGATGGCGCTCACTGCAGAGCCGTTCCAGAGCTTTATTGATCCGGATGCGCCGGAGTTTGTTCCGGCCGGCAACATACCGGAGAGAATCCGGGAATTTTGCCGCAGGACCGGACAGAAGATTCCGGAGACAGTGGGAGAGATTATGTGCTGCATCAACCAGAGTCTGGCATTAAAATACCGTTACGCGCTGGAGCAGATCGAATCCTGCACCGGCAAGCATTATCCGGTCATCCATATGATCGGCGGCGGTATTCAGAGTAAGCTGCTCTGCCGGATGGCTGCCGGGGCAAACGGACGCAAGGTGACGGCAGGCCCGGTGGAAGCAACAGCATTGGGCAACATTGCGGTACAGATGATGGCAATGGGCGAGATTAAGGATGTAAAGGAAGCAAGGCGTATTATCGCGGAATCAGAAACTACATATGAGTATCTTCCTCAGGAAACTGAGAAATGGGATGCTGCATATGAGAAATTTAAAACATTTATTCATTAAAGGAGGAATGCTACTATGGCAAAATCAAGACTCATTGGAGACTATCCGGTAATCGGAATCCGTCCTACCATCGACGGAAGAAGAGGAGCGCTTAAGGTTCGTGAATCTCTGGAAGACCAGACCATGAATATGGCAAAATCCGCTGCAAAGCTGTTGGAAGATAACCTGAAATACAGCAATGGAGAACCTGTAAAGGTCATTATTGCGGATACGACTATTGGACGTGTTGCGGAAGCAGCGGCCTGCGCGGACAAATTCAAAAAGGCAGGGGTAGACATTACTCTGACAGTGACTCCTTGCTGGTGCTACGGCGCAGAGACCATGGATATGGATCCAATGACGATCAAAGCGGTATGGGGCTTCAACGGAACAGAGAGACCGGGTGCGGTTTACCTGGCGTCTGTACTGGCAACCCATGCGCAGAAGGGCCTGCCGGCATTCGGCATCTACGGACATGATGTATGTGAAGCGAACGACACAGAGATTCCGGAAGATGTCAAAGAAAAGCTGCTGAGATTCGCACGTGCTGCGGTTGCGGCTGCGACTATGAGAGGAAAATCTTATCTGCAGATCGGTTCTATCTGTATGGGAATCGGCGGATCCATCATCGATCCTGCATTTATCGAGGAATACCTAGGAATGCGTGTGGAATCCGTAGACGAGGTAGAGATCATCCGCCGTATGACAGAAGGCATCTATGATGAGGCAGAATATCAGAAGGCGCTTGCATGGACAAAAGAAAAATGTATCGAAGGCTTTGACAAGAATCCGGAAGAATTGCAGAAGAGCCGAGACGCAAAGGATTCTGACTGGGAATTTGTTGTAAAGATGATGTGCATCATCAAAGACCTGATGAACGGAAACGAAAATCTGCCGGAAGGCTGTGAAGAAGAAAAGGTTGGCCACAATGCCATCGCTGCAGGTTTCCAGGGACAGAGACAGTGGACAGACTTCTATCCGAACTGCGACTATCCAGAAGCAATGCTCAATACCTCCTTTGACTGGAACGGAGCAAGAGAGCCGTATATCCTGGCTACCGAGAACGATGTACTCAACAGCCTTGGAATGCTGTTCAACAAGCTGCTTACTAATTCACCGCAGATTTTTGCAGATGTACGTACATACTGGAGTCCTGAGGCAGTGAAGAAAGCGGCGGGCGGCTATGAGCTGGAAGGAAAGGCAAAGGAAGCCGGCGGATTTATCCATCTGATCAACTCCGGCGCGGCATGTCTGGATGCCAACGGACAGGCAAAGGACGCCAATGGAAACGGCGTGATGAAGCCGTGGTATGAAGTAACAGAGGCAGATCAGGAAGCAATCATGAAGGCGACTACATGGAACTATGCAGACCTTGGATATTTCCGGGGCGGCGGATATTCCTCCAGATTCGTTACAGAAGCAGAGATGCCTGTCACCATGATCCGTCTGAATCTGGTGAAGAATTTAGGGCCAATGCTGCAGATCGCAGAAGGCTGGACCGTACATCTTCCGGACGAAGTAACCGACGTACTCTGGAAGAGAACCGACTATACATGGCCGTGTACCTGGTTCGCACCGAGGACAACAGGAGAAGGCGCGTTTGCTACAGCATATGACGTTATGAACAACTGGGGAGCAAACCACGGCGCGATCAGCTACGGACATATCGGAGCAGATCTGATCACCATGTGCTCCATCCTGAGGATTCCGGTTGCTATGCACAACGTACCGGAGGAGAAGATCTTCCGTCCGGCATCCTGGAATGCATTCGGCATGGATAAAGAAGGCGCTGACTACAGAGCATGCCAGGCATACGGACCGTTATATAAGACAATCAAATGATCATTGTGTCAAAAGCCCTTTGACGCATGTATCATCCCATAAATAGTATGAGAGATGCGGCATTCCAGATCTGCTTTTGCGGGCGGAATGCCGCAGCAGCAATATCAAGTATCGTTTGAAAAATGTTTTGGAGGATATAGAATATGTTAAAAGGAATTCCGAAAATTTTGTCTCCGGAATTGTTGATGGTACTCTGTGAGATGGGGCACAGCGACCGGTTGGTAATTTCTGACGGCAATTTCCCGGCTGAATCTATGGGAAAGGATGCAATCGTGATCCGCTGTGACGGCCACGGCGTACCGGAGCTTCTGGATGCCATCCTGCAGGTATTCCCGCTGGATACTTATGTAGAGAAGCCGGTTAACCTGATGGAAGTGATGCCTGGGGACGATGTGGAGACTCCGATCTGGGATACCTACAAGGAGATTATCGCAAAACACGATTCCCGGGGCGCGGACTGTGTCGGCAATATCGAGCGCTTTGCGTTCTATGACGAGGCAAAGACAGCTTATGCGATCATTGCGACCGGAGAATCTGCACTGTATGCAAATGTGATGCTGCAGAAAGGTGTTGTGACAGAATAGCTGCAGCTGGAAAAAATGCTCTCTATAAATTTGAAAATAAAACTGCACCGGAATAGTATCTGTTCGATACCGTTCCGGTGTATTATTTTGAGCCGATCTCTAAGTGATAACTTTGTAACCGTCTTATATTCCTGTGCATATATTTGGAAGTAAGTAGAAATATGCTGTAAGGAGACGGATATGCGGCTGTGTGAACTCCGGGAAAAGGAAGTAATTAATAGTTGTGACTGCAAAAGGCTTGGCTGTGTGGTAGATATAGAATTTGACTGCAGCAGCGGGCAGATCGAGGCGCTGATCGTGCCGGGACCTGGGAAGATCTGTGGATTTTTGGGAACAGACAGCGAATATGTGATTCCATATCACTGTGTAAAACGGATCGGGCCGGATATCATCCTCGTAGAAATCCGGGAAGAAAAATTTTTGAAAAAATTATAATGCAATTATATCTACGATTGTGTATAATGAATTTATATTGTATCTGTTTATGAACGAAGGCAGGAGCCTTCAGTTTCGGACAGCAGCAGTATGGAGTTCCTTTATAACGACTTATATACCATGGCAGAAAAAGAAAGGCGGATGATATTATGAAATGTCCCTATTGCGGAAATTCGGACACACGAGTCATTGATTCCAGGCCGGCAGAAGAGAACAATTCGATTCGCCGCCGTCGTTGTTGTGATGAGTGCGGAAAACGGTTTACCACTTATGAGAAGATCGAGACTATCCCGCTGATCGTGATAAAAAAGGACAATAACCGGGAGCAGTTTGAACGTTCCAAGATTGAGAACGGAGTATTGAGCGCCTGCTATAAGAGACCGGTGCCTGCGGATGCCATCAAGGCAGCTGTGGACGAGATTGAGCTGCAGATCGTGAACCGGGAGGAGAAGGAGATTCCCAGCAGCCTTATTGGCGAGATTGCCATGGAACGGCTGAAAACCCTGGATCCGGTGGCTTATGTCCGGTTTGCTTCCGTATACCGGCAGTTCAAGGACGTCAATACGTTTATGGAAGAACTGAAAATGTTCCTGGAATAATGGTTATTGTTTGCGCATGTTATTCGTTACTGTGAGCACTCGGTGGGTGTGAACAGTAACATTTACAGACAAAATTGAACCTTCCTTAAAAAAATCTTCTTACGCCTGCATGAAAAAAGTGCTACAATTATACGGATAAGAGGTGTTTTACAGCTTTTACGAGCATGAAGATCCAATGTCAATGCAGCAAAACAGAGATTTTTCTGATCTGGTAAGGAAGGAGGATGTGTATGCATAATCAAGGTGATGCAGTAGTTTATAAGTGTAAGGGTGTATATCGGATTGAAGATGTAGGAACATTGGATTTTACGTTTGCTGACAGAAAGAAAAAGTATTATACCTTACAGTCGGTGGGCAATGCAAAGGAACGGGCATATGTTCCCATTGATGATGCAGCAAATATACGCAAGCCTATTGAGCGGGAAGCGGTTCTGGGACTGATCAAAAGGCTGGACGATATTGAGATTCTGTGGGTGCGGAGTGAAAAGACACGGGAGCAGGAATATAAGGACTGTATCTCAGACTACGTGCCGGAGAACTGGATTCGGGTGCTGAAGACCCTTTACAGGCGGACAGAGCATCGCGGCGGTGCTACGAGTATGGACAAGAAGTATCAGCAGTTGCTGGAGCATGCGCTTTACAGTGAATTTTCCTATGCTCTCGGCATTCCGGAAAGTAAAGTCGAAGGTTTTATCAACGAGCAGAGAAAAAAAGAAGCATGATCGGTATGCCCTGGAGGATGCCCTGTGAGCAGACAGGCTTTTCCGGGGATTTTTATTCTATTGGGAAACTTCCCTGATTTGGGCGCTGCGGCAGTTATAAAAGTTTGTATTGAACTTGCAGGGAATCACAGGTATAATGAACATGTTGTTACTCGGTAATCGTTCACAACAGAGATCAGATTCATAAGAACGGAAGGAGAGGCACTATCATGAACATGTTATCCATTGAGCAGGAATTAAAGAACAATTCTTACCCGGGAAGAGGGATCGTCCTTGGAAAGAGTGCGGACGGCACAAGGGCAGCTGCCGCTTATTTTATCATGGGGCGAAGCGTTAACAGCAGGAACCGCATCTTCGTGGAAGAGGGGGAAGGAATCAGGACACAAGCCTTTGATCCGGCCAAGCTGACCGATCCGAGCCTGGTGATCTATGCGCCGGTCCGCGTTCTCGGCAACAAGACTATCGTGACCAATGGAGACCAGACGGATACCATCTACGAGGGAATGGACCGTCAGATGACATTTGAACAGTCGCTGCGTTCCAGGGAATTTGAACCGGACGCACCTAACTATACGCCCCGCATCTCCGGAATCATGCATGTGGAACATGGAAACTACAATTATGCTATGTCAATTTTAAAGAGCAATAACGGGAATCCGGAGAGCTGCTGCCGCTATACATTTGCTTATGAGAATCCGGCAGCAGGGGAAGGGCATTTTATACATACCTATATGCATGACGGTGACCCGCTTCCGAGCTTTGAAGGGGAGCCGAAGCTGATCTCCATACCGGATGATATAGAAGCATTTACGGAACTTCTGTGGGACAGCCTGAATGAAGAGAATAAAGTCTCTCTCTTTGTGCGTTACATTGATATTAAGAGCGGAAAGTATGAAACCAGGATCGTAAATAAAAATCAATAAAGGAGCTGTGACAGATGAAAGAATTAGAATTGAAATATGGCTGCAACCCAAATCAGAAGCCGTCCAGGATCTATATGCAGGACGGAAGCGACCTTCCCATTGAAGTATTATGCGGGCGTCCGGGATATATCAACTTTCTGGATGCATTTAACGGCTGGCTGCTGGTGAGCGAGATGAAGAAGGCTACCGGGCTTCCGGCTGCCACCTCTTTCAAGCATGTATCCCCGGCCGGGGCGGCAGTAGGGCTTCCGTTGTCAGAAACACTGGCGAAGATCTACTGGGTGGATGACCTGGGAGAGCTCTCGCCCCTTGCGTGCGCCTATGCGAGAGCCAGAGGAGCCGACAGGATGTCTTCCTTTGGTGATTTTATTGCATTGTCAGATGTGTGCGACGTGGATACGGCAAGGCTGATCAAGCGGGAGGTATCTGACGGTGTGATCGCGCCGGGGTACGAGCCGGAAGCGCTGGAGCTGTTAAAGCAGAAGAAAAAAGGTAATTATAATGTGATTCGGATCGATCCTGCATATGAGCCGGCTCCGCTGGAGCATAAGGAAGTATTCGGCATCACATTTGAACAGGGAAGAAATGAGTTAAAGATCGATGATGAGTTTTTTGCAAAGGTAGTAACCGCAAATAAAGAGATTCCGGAAAACGCAAAGCGGGATCTGGCAATCTCCATGATCACACTGAAATATACCCAGTCCAATTCCGTATGCTATGTAAAGGATGGACAGGCGATCGGGATCGGCGCGGGACAGCAGTCCAGGATCCATTGTACCCGGCTGGCAGGTCAGAAGGCAGATAACTGGTGGTTAAGACAGGCGCCGCAGGTTCTGGGGCTGCAGTTTAAGGACGGCATCGGCCGGGCGGACCGGGACAATGCTATCGACCTTTATATCGGAGAAGAGTATATGGACGTTCTCGCGGACGGCGTATGGGAGAATATCTTTCAAGTAAAACCGGACGTATTTACAAGAGAAGAAAAGCGGGCATGGCTGGATAAGATGACCAACGTATCTCTGGGGTCCGACGCGTTCTTCCCGTTCGGGGACAATATTGAGCGCGCATATAAGAGCGGAGTAAAATACGTGGCACAGCCGGGTGGTTCCGTGCGGGATGACAACGTGATCGAGGCCTGTGATAAGCATGGCATGGCGATGGCATTTACGGGACTTCGCCTGTTTCATCATTAAAAAAATCCAACCCATTTATCCAGTTGGAAAAAGTGTATCGGAGGACGGCATGATATTGGAAGCAAAAAGCCCGGAGGATACCTTTCAGATCGGAATGCGTCTCGGGCAGATGGCGGAAGCCGGGGAAGTATATACGCTGACCGGGGATCTGGGAGTCGGGAAAACCGTATTTACACAGGGATTTGCAAAAGGGCTGGGGATTGAAGAATCCGTAAACAGCCCGACTTTTACGATTCTGCAGATTTACGAGGGCGGCAGGCTGCCGCTGTACCACTTTGACGTTTACCGTATCGGAAGCGTGGAAGAAATGGATGAGACCGGATTTGAAGAATATATTATGGGGGACGGAGCGACCCTGATCGAATGGGCCGATCTGATTGAAGAAATCCTGCCCCGGAAGTGTACCCGGGTCCTGATCGAGAAGGACTTGGAAAAGGGATTTGATTACCGGCGGATTACGGTTGAACTGACAGGGGAGCGGACAGACTGAGTCTGCAATGCTGTACTAGGAAAAGAAAGGATGCAGAACATGAAGGTGCTGGCGATAGAGAGTTCCGGGTTGACGGCATCGGTTGCCGTTGTGGAGGATACCCGTACCGTAGCAGAATATACGGTAGATTACAAAAAAACACATTCTCAGACATTACTGCCCATGATCGATGAGGTGGCGCGGATGACAGACCTGGATCTGGCGGATCTGGATGCCATTGCTGTGTCAGGGGGACCGGGATCTTTTACCGGGCTGAGGATCGGGTCTGCCACTGCAAAGGGGCTCGGGCTGGCACTGGACAAGCCTCTGATCCATGTGCCGACGGCAGACGGGCTTGCCTACCAGGTGTATGGCTGCAAAGACATCATCTGCCCCATCATGGATGCGCGGAGAAGCCAGGTGTATACGGGAATCTACACATTTTCGGCAAGCGCGGGAAAAAAGGAAGGAACCCGGGAGGCGGAGCCGGTTTTCCAGGTGCTTCGGATGCAGATGGCCATAGCCGTGGAGGATCTGATCCGGCGGCTCAATAACTACAACCGTCCAGTCGTATTTTTGGGGGACGGAGTGCCGGTCTACCGGGAAATGTTTTCTGCTGGGCTGCAGGTTCCCTATTCGTTTGCGCCGTCCTATATGAACCGGCAGCGTGCCGCCGTGATCGGCGCGCTGGGAATCCGATACTACAAGGCGGGCAAATATGAGACCGCTATGGAGTATCAGCCCGAGTATCTGCGGCCGTCCCAGGCGGAACGGGAGCGTGCCCAGCGAGAAAAGACGGCAAAGGTTGTCATACGGGAACTGAAAGCCGGGGACGCTGCTGCGGCTGCAGAGATCGAGTATCAGAGTTTTTCGGATCCATGGAGCCAGAATGGGATATTAGATACCGTTTCGAATCCCAGGACCATCTGCCTGATGGCGGAAAAAGCGGGAAAAACCGTGGGTTATCTGTTTGCGTATGTGGCGGGGGATGAAGCGGAGATCGCACGGATCGCAGTGGCCGGGGAGCAGAAGCGGCTGGGAATTGGAAAATGCCTTATGAGGAAGCTGGAAGAGATCGGCAGAGAGAAGCAGATCCACAGGCTGCTTCTGGATGTGCGGGAAAGCAACCGGGAGGCAAGGGAATTTTATAAAAAAATGGCTTTTCAGGAGGATGGAGTCCGCAGGGGGTTCTACCAGGATCCGGCGGAGGATGCGGTCCTGATGAGTAGGGAGCTGTAACAGCCTTGGATCGTTACTGGTCATACCCCGACCAACCAGCGCAGTGATCGGCCGGGGTGTGACCAGCAACCTTGGATTCCCGCATCCAGTCATGGGAACGTTTCCCAGTGGGAAACAGAAGAAAAAACAGTTATAATTTAGGCGTAGCAGAACTCACAGAGTATTTGAATATACGGAGGAGGAAATTGTATGCGCCAATATCATCATATTAAAAAAACAGAAGAGATCAAAGAAATCAGTAAGATGATCTGTAATCAATGCGGAAAAGAAATTCCGGTTGTGAACGGCCAGGCCCGGGAAGGGGTGTTCAGCGTAGACTATTCCTGGGGGTATTTTTCGGACAAAGACGGGGAGAGACATTCCTTTGAATTGTGCGAGGAATGCTATGATACCATGTTGAAAGGATTTCACATACCGGCAGAGATAGAAGAGAAGTGGTGACTGTCCGGGCGCGCTGCAGCGTTGCATCCGGATGAGAGGATGGGCTGCGGCAGATCATGCAGCGGTATTCACTGCTCATATCATTTGCTTTGACGGAGGAATGTTATGTTAGACGTATGTTTGCTTGGGTGCGGCGGGATGATGCCGCTCCCCTACCGCTGGCTGACTGCTCTGATGACCAGGTTCAACGGCAGCAGCGTGCTGATCGACTGCGGGGAAGGTACGCAGATCGCGATCAAAGAAAAGGGGTGGAGCTTTAAGCCCATCGATGTGCTCTGTTTTACACATTATCATGGAGATCATATCAGCGGCCTTCCGGGGCTGCTTCTTACAATGGGAAATGCGGAACGCCGGGAGCCTCTGACCATGATCGGGCCGAAGGGACTGGAGTGGGTGGTCAATTCGCTCCGTGTGATCGCGCCCGAGCTGCCGTTTCCGATTCATTTTCAGGAGATTGAAGGGGCAGAGCAGACCTTTGAGATGAACGGCTACCGGCTGAAAGCATTTCGTGTGAATCATAACATTCCATGCTATGGATATACCATGGAGATCGACCGGGCGGGAAAGTTTGATCCGGACCGGGCCATGTCCCAGGAAATCCCTCAGAAATACTGGCGGTATCTGCAGAAGGGCGAGTCCGTGGAATCAGAGGAGGGACGCCTTTTGACGCCTGACATGGTGCTTGGCCCGCCGCGGAAGGGGATTAAGCTGACATACACGACAGATACCAGGCCCACGCGGTCCATTGTGGAGCATGCGGAGCATTCGGACCTGTTTATCTGCGAGGGCATGTATGGGGAAAAGGAAAAAGCGGCCAAGGCTGTGGAGTACAAGCATATGACATTTTATGAGGCCGCACAGCTTGCGAAGGACGCCCAGGTAAAGGAAATGTGGCTGACCCATTACAGCCCGTCCATGACTAGGGCAGAGGTCTATATGAACGAGGTGCGCAAGATCTTTCCGGCGGCAAAAGCGGGAAAGGATAAAATGTCGGTTACAATGAAGTTCGGCAATGAGTTAGAATAGCGCCTGCTTTTGCAGGCGGGTCTGCCGCAGGAAAAGATATAAGAGTAGGTGCGGATATGAAAGAAATCAGAGATATAAATATACTGGCAATTGAAAGCTCCTGTGATGAGACGGCCGCCGCAGTGGTGCACAACGGGAGGGAGGTCTGTTCGAATATCATTTCCTCCCAGATCGACCTGCACAAGCTGTACGGAGGCGTAGTTCCTGAGATCGCTTCCAGGAAGCATATTGAAAAGATCAACCAGGTCATTGAGGAGGCTCTGAGAGAGGCGAAGGTGACACTGGAGGAGATTGACGCCGTGGCTGTGACCTACGGCCCCGGACTGGTGGGCGCGCTGCTAGTAGGCGTGGCGGAAGCCAAAGCCATTGCCTATGCGAGACATCTGCCCTTGATCGGCGTGCATCATATAGAAGGGCATATTTCTGCAAATTATATCGAGCATCCGGAACTGGAGCCGCCTTTTTTGTGTCTGGTGGTATCCGGCGGACATACTCACCTTGTCTGTGTGCGGAATTATGGGACATATGAGATCCTGGGACGCACCCGGGACGACGCTGCAGGAGAAGCCTACGATAAGGTGGCCCGGGCCATCGGCCTGGGATATCCCGGCGGGCCAAAGATCGACCGGCTGGCAAAGGAAGGCGATCCAGAGGCGATTTCATTTCCAAAGGCACATATTGCGGACGCACCCTTTGATTTTAGTTTCAGCGGATTGAAATCCGCGGTCCTCAATTATATCAACGGCTGTCAGATGAAGGGAGAAACCTTCCGGCCTGCGGATGTGGCGGCATCCTTCCAGAAAGCGGTGGTGGATGTGCTGGTGGAGCATTCGATGAAAGCGGCGGAAGAATACGGGATGGGGAAATTTGCCATTGCCGGGGGTGTGGCTTCCAACAGTGCGCTGCGGGAAAGTATGAAGAAGGCATGTGAGGAGCGGAAGCTGAAATTTTACTATCCTTCGCCCATCTTCTGTACGGACAACGCGGCTATGATCGGGGCGGCAGGATACTATGAGTATCTGGCCGGGACACGGCATGGATGGGATTTGAATGCGGTGCCGAATCTGAAGCTTGGAGAGCGGTGAGGAGTAAAAAATGGAAAAGTCGTATTGTACTGCGATCGTCCTGGCGGCAGGCAGGGGGAACCGCATGGAAACGGAAGTGCATAAACAATATCTTCTTCTGGCAGGAAAGCCGATTGTCTGCTATTCGCTGCAGTTATTCCAGGAATCGTCTGTGATTGACGAGATCATCCTGGTGACCGGGGAAGGAGAAGCGGATTACTGCAGGAAGAATTTTGTGGAGAAATATGGGTTCACCAAGGTGAGCAGTATCCTGACGGGAGGTAAAGAGCGTTTCCATTCGGTCTGGAACGGACTCCGGGAGGCCAGGGAGGAAGGATATGTCTTTATCCACGATGCTGCGCGTCCATTTACAGATGAGGAAATGCTGGTCCGTCTGTATGAAACGGTACGGCTTGACAAGGCGTGTGCAGCCGGGATGCCGGTGAAGGATACGATCAAGGTCGTGGATTCGGATTACAATGTAAAGGACACTCCGGACCGCAGATCGTTGTGGATGGTGCAGACTCCCCAGGTATTTGAGACGAAGCTTGTGAAACAGGCGTATGAAATGTTGATGCAGGATCAGGAGAAACATGTCGTCACAGATGATGCAGGTGTGGTGGAGGAAATGCTGGGACATCCGGTGAGGCTGGTGAAGGGATCCTATAAAAACATAAAGATCACCACTCCTGAGGATCTGGAAGTGGGAGAAGCATTTGCCGGCCGGGGGACCTCCTGACCGGCTTTTTCTGATGTAATGGCGATTTCATGGTCTGGCGCTGCTTTGTACGGATACTGTACTGTTTTTTATGGCGTTGAATAAGTAATGATAGAAAGGGCTTGGGTGATATGAGCGCAGGAACAGAATTTTTGGCAGTTGTTATGGAAAAACTCCGGGGAAGGATCCGGGAACTGGACGATACGATAGAATTTGTGCAGAAGGATATCGAAGGGATGCACGAATATTACTGGGAAAATTATACGGAAATGGATCAGTACGGTTATGAGAATTTTGATAACAGCCAGGCCCTACTGACGCAGATCAATGCAAACCAGGAGAATCTGAATATGAGGCGGCGGCTCAAAAAGATGCTGGATTCTCCGTTTTTCGGAAGAGTAGATTTTGTCTATGAGGGTGATGACGAGGCGGAAATCTTTCATATCGGGATTGGAAATTTTTCTGAGAAACGGGGCGGGATCCCTTTGATCTATGACTGGCGAGCCCCGGTCAGCGGGTTGTTTTACGATTATGACAGGGGACCTGCGTCCTATGAAGCTCCTTCGGGTAAGATGGAAGGGGAGATCAGTTCCAAATGGCAGTACAAGATCCGGGGCGGCAGGATGATCTATGAATTTGAGAGCGATATGAAGATTGACGATGACATCCTGAAGCAGGAACTGGGAACAAACAGCGATATACAGCTGAAAAATATCGTGCGCACGATTCAAAAAGAGCAAAATGCCATCATCCGGAATACGAGGGATAAGATCCTTGTGATCCAGGGGGCGGCGGGAAGCGGGAAAACTTCTGTGGCGCTGCACCGGATCGCTTATCTGCTGTATCATGACCGGGAAAATCTGCGTTCCTCAAATATTTTGGTACTGTCGCCGAACAGCGTATTTTCAGACTATATTTCCCATATCCTTCCGGAATTGGGGGAGGAAAATATCCGGGAAATGAGCTTTGACTTGTTTGCTTATCGGGAACTAAAGGATTCGGTCTCGGACTGTGAGGATAGATATCATCAGATTGAACGGCAGATCCGTGACGGATGGAAGGATTCGTTGCAGGAACGATCAGACCGAAGCGCGCCGGAGGATCAGAATACCGAAATAGGCGGAAGCACACAGAAACAATGTGCCAGAGGAGTGATGCCGGAAAAAGCGGGTGGGGATCATCAGGCTGTGGAAGCAAGATACCGCTGGAAGCAGTCGAAGGGATTTGTGCAGTGCGTGGAAGGATTTCTCGTAGAGCTGGAGGACCGTCTGGTGGACTTCCGGGATGTGGAATATAAGGGGATGGAAAAAAAGGCGGAGGAGATCCTGAAGCTATTTTACTATAAATTCTCTGGAGTTCCGCTGTTGTCGAGAATGGATGCGGTGATGGAATATTTTGTGGATGAATATGAAACGCTCCATGATAAGACGCTTCCAGAAGAGGAATTGCTGGTGATCCGAGAAAAGTTTGAGAGTCTTTATGTGACAACGGATCTGTATGAGATTTATAACTGGCTGCTGGAAGATTCTGGATATCCGGCGCTGCGGGATGTGCCGGCGGAGAAAAGATTTTTAGAATATGAGGATGTGTATCCGCTGCTGTATCTGAAATATCGGCTTCAGACCGGGGCCGCGCGCCGGAAGATCCGCCATCTGGTCATTGATGAAATGCAGGATTATTCTTACCTGCAGTATGTGATCCTGAGACTGCTGTTCCCGTGCAATATGACAATCCTTGGCGACCGCGCCCAGACGGTGGATCAGGAGCCTATGGATGCGCTCACATTTCTCCCGGAAATATTCGGCCGGAAGATCCGGTGCATTGAGATGAAAAAAAGCTACCGGAATACGGCGGAGATTGCGGAGTATGCCGGGAAGATCACAGGAATAGAGGGAGTAGAGTATTTCCAGAGGCATGGAAAGGCTGTGGAGGAGAGATGCCTGGCATCCAGGGAAGAGGCGCTGGATGAGGTGCTGCGGCAGGTACGTCTGAGCAGTGCAGAGAGTGGATCAGAAATAGAATATGAGAATGCTGCCGTCTTGACGATGACGGAAGAGGAAGCGATAGACGCATACCGCCGCCTTAAGGAACGGCGGGAGGACGTATACTATATCGACAGGGACAGCAATCTGTTCCAGAAGGGAATTACGGTGACCACCTTTTATCTGGCGAAGGGGCTGGAATTTGACCAGGTTTTTGTGCTGGGCGGCGAGAAGGAAAGTCCGCTGTTTCAGCAGTTCCGGTATATCTGCGCGACACGGGCTCTGCATGAACTGTATGTATATGATTTTTAGCATGACTGTATGATAAAAAGAAGAAAAAAAGCCCCCGCATATCTTTAAAATTGAAAAACTTTCCTGTATAATAGAATGGATTTCACGGGATCCATTCTATTTTTATGGACATAAGAAACTGTCTCAAAATAAGAAGCTGTCATGAAATAACTTTTTATTTTGAAACTGTTTCTAAAGATTGACAAGAAAGGCCGTATCTGCGATGATTTCGTGCAGATACGAGAGGTACAGATTTTTTATGGATATTAATCAAAAACTGACACAGGAACTGGATGTAAAGCTCTGGCAGGTGGAAGCGGCGGTGAAGCTGATCGACGAAGGCAACACGATTCCGTTTATTTCCAGATACCGGAAGGAAGCCACAGGCTCCCTCAATGACGAGCAGCTTCGGAAGCTCCACGAGCGGCTGATGTATCTGCGCAACCTGGAGGAGAAGAAGGAGCAGGTATTGTCCAGTATAGAGGAACAGGGGAAGCTGACCGAGGAATTGAAATCCCAGATCCTTGCGGCGGAGACCCTGGTCGTGGTAGAGGACCTATACCGTCCTTACCGCCCGAAGCGGCGTACCCGTGCGACGATCGCCAAGGAAAAGGGGCTGGAACCGCTGGCGGCCCTCATCACCCTGCAGCAGACGAAGGAACCTCTGGAGGAGACGGCAAAGGCATATCTTTCCGAAGAGAAGGAAGTCAGGACCGTAGAGGAAGCCATCGCCGGGGCACAGGATATCATTGCCGAATCCATTTCCGACGAGGCGGATTACCGGAGCTGGATCCGGAATGCCACCGCCCGGAAGGGGAAGGTGATCTCCGCGGCAAAGGATCCGGAAGCGGAATCTGTATACGAGATGTACTATGAATTTGAAGAGCCGGTGAGCAGGCTGGCAGGTCACAGGATCTTGGCATTGAACCGGGGGGAGAAGGAGAAGTTCCTGACTGTGAAGGTGGAGGCGCCGGAGGAGGACATTCTGCGTTATCTGGAAAAAAAGGTCATCCACAAGGACAACCCTGTCACAACACCGGTACTCAAAGCAGCCGCGGAGGACAGCTATAAACGTCTGATCGGACCGGCCATTGAGCGGGAAATCCGCAGCGAATTGACAGAAAAGGCGGAGGACGGAGCCATTGAGGTATTTGGGAAGAACCTGCACCAGCTTCTGATGCAGCCGCCCATCACCGGGCAGGTAGTGCTGGGCTGGGATCCGGCGTTCCGTACCGGGTGCAAGCTGGCTGTGGTGGATGCCACAGGAAAGGTGCTGGGGACTACGGTCATTTATCCTACGGCTCCGACTACCCCGGCGAAGATCAAGGCATCTAAGGATCTGCTGAAAAAGATTATTCCGAAATATAACATTACGCTGATCTCCCTGGGGAACGGCACCGCTTCCCGGGAGTCGGAACAGTTCATCGTAGACTTTTTGAAGGAGATCCCGGAGAAGGTGCAGTATGTGATCGTGAGCGAGGCAGGAGCTTCCGTATATTCTGCGAGCAAGCTGGCGACCGAGGAATTTCCAAAGTTTGACGTAGGGCAGAGGAGCGCGGCTTCCATTGCGAGAAGGCTCCAGGATCCGCTGGCGGAGCTGGTGAAGATAGATCCTAAGTCTATCGGCGTGGGACAGTACCAGCATGATATGAACCAGAAGAAGCTGGGAGAATCCCTTACCGGCGTGGTGGAGGACTGTGTAAATAAAGTCGGCGTGGACCTGAATACCGCGTCCGCCCCGCTGTTATCGTACATTTCCGGGATCAGCAGCACCCTTGCAAAAAATATCGTCACCTACCGGGAAGAAAACGGAAGGTTTACGGACCGGAGGAAGCTTTTAAAGGTTGCCAAGCTGGGACCAAAGGCATTTGAGCAGTGCGCCGGGTTCATGCGGATCCAGGGCGGAGACAATCCATTGGATGCTACCGGCGTCCATCCGGAATCCTATGAGGCGGCGGAAAAGCTTCTCGAAAAGCAGGGCTTCCGGCCGGAGGACATTATCGGCGGCAAGCTGGTGGGATTATCTCTGACCATCAAGGATTACAAAAAGCTGGCGGAGGAACTGGGCGTCGGAGAGATCACCCTGCGGGATATTGTAAAGGAACTGGAAAAGCCTGCCCGTGACCCCCGTGAGGAAATGCCCAAGCCGATCCTGCGGACAGATGTACTGGAAATGAAGGACCTGAAAGAGGGCATGATCTTGAAGGGCACGGTGCGAAATGTGATCGACTTCGGGGTGTTCGTGGATATCGGCGTACACCAGGACGGGCTGGTACACATTTCCCAGATTACGGAGAAGTTCATCAAGCATCCGCTGGAAGTGGTGAGCGTGGGCGATATCGTGGATGTGAAGGTCATGAGCGTGGACTTGAAGAAAAAGAGGATCCAGCTTACGATGCGGGGAATTTCCTGATACATGCTATAGCTGTGCCGGACCAGGACATGGATACGCAATGGAATTCCAGCGACTACAGAACAAAAAGACACGTTGAAATCCCAGAAAAAACTTGAAATATAGACACAAATGATGTAAAATACCTTATCAAGGCATACTTTATGCCAACTGGCAACAGTCGGGATAATGTATGCTTTGTTTATATTTTCAGGACTTTATGCAGATAAAGTGTTGAAGTGCTGTGTTTACAGTTTTTAAAAGGAACGAGAGAGGAGATGTAAAAACAGATGGAAACAATTAGCGCAATCATCAATGATATTGACAAGTTTGTATGGGACTGGTGGATGATCATCCTGCTGCTCGGTACCCATGTATTTCTGACGATCCGGACAGGATTCATCCAGAGAAAGACTATTTCCAAAGGGATTAAGCTTTCCGTAGCAAAAGATCCGGACGCAGAGGGAGAGGTAAGCCAGTTCGGGGCACTGTCAACGGCCCTGGCATCTACCATCGGAACCGGGAATATCATCGGTGTGGGAACTGCTGTTGCAATGGGGGGGCCGGGAGCCGTGCTGTGGTGCTGGCTGACCGGCGTATTTGGGATTGCGACCAAGTACGGGGAATCCCTGATCGCAGTAAAGTACCGTGTTAAGACAGAGGACGGCAGAATGCAGGGCGGTGCCATGTATGCCCTGGAGCGGGGATTGAATATGAAGTGGCTTGGCATGATCTTTGCGGTATTTGCAGGATTCGCTTCCTTCGGGATCGGATGTGCAACCCAGGTCAATGCTATTGCGACAGTCTGCAATGAAAATCTGAATATTCCGAAATGGATCGTCGGACTCGTGGTTGCTGTTATGACAGCGATTGTTATTTTCGGCGGGATCAAGAGCATCGCGAGAGTCTGCGAGAGACTGGTTCCGTTTATGGCATTCTTTTATGTGATCGGATGTATCATGATCCTGTGCATCAATTATGACTTTATCATCCCTGCGATCGCAACGATCATCCGGCTTGCATTTACGCCCGGGGCAGCGGCAGGCGGCTTGGTCGGCGGCGGGATCAAGCTTGCGATCCAGTACGGGGTTGCCCGGGGATTGTTCTCCAATGAGTCCGGTATGGGTTCTGCGCCCATCGCGGCTGCAGCGGCACAGACCAGGAATCCGGTGCGTCAGGCGCTGGTTTCTTCCACAGGGACATTTTGGGATACGGTAGTTGTATGTCTGATGACCGGGCTGGTTTTGGTGACAACGATCATGAAGAACCCGACGATCAATGCAAATGAGATTGACAACGGCGGCGTGCTGACCTCCATGGCTTTTTCTCAGATTCCGTATCTTGGGCCTGTGATTTTGGTCGTAGGCATCATTTCCTTTGCGTATTCTACCATCCTGGGATGGGCATATTACGGAGAGCGGAGTGTGGAATATTTTGCAGGCAGGAAGGGACTGATCCCATACCGTGCACTGTATATTCTGGTAGCGGCAGTTGCGCCGGTGCTGGCATTGGATCTGGTATGGACGGTTGCGGATATCCTGAATGCGCTGATGGCAATTCCGAACCTGGTTGCAGTACTCCTGCTCTCACCGATCATTGCCAGTGAGACGAAAAAATACATCAACAACCTGGATGCGAAGGACGAAACCCCGATCCCGGTGATAAAGACAGGAATGGGAGAAAAGTCACGCAAGCTCAATTGTTGAGGAATACAGGGGAGAAGTGATTGAAATATGATTGCGATTATAGATTATGATGCGGGCAATATCAAAAGTGTGGAAAAAGCGCTGCTCCTGCTGGGGCAGGAAGTGAAGATTACGGATGACGCAAAGGAGATTCTTTCGGCGGAAAAGGTGGTGCTTCCCGGAGTCGGCGCCTTTGGAGATGCTATGGGCAACCTGGAAAGCCGGGGATTGGTGCCGGTCATCCGGAAAGCGGTGGAAAGGGGCACCCCCTTCCTGGGCATCTGCCTCGGGCTGCAGCTGTTGTTTGAGAGAAGCGGCGAAGCGCCTGGAGTTGCCGGCCTTGGGATCCTGCCGGGGGAAATTCTGCGGATTCCTGCCGGGGAAGGATTAAAAATTCCGCATATGGGATGGAATTCCCTGCACCTGAAGCACGGCGGACGCCTTTTTGAGCAGGTGCCGGAGCAGTCCTATGTGTATTTTGTGCACTCATATTACCTGAAAGCCGGGGAAGAGGAGATTGTGAAGGCATCCACGGAATACGGCGTACATATCCATGCATCCGTGGAAAAGGGAAATGTATTCGCCTGCCAGTTCCATCCGGAAAAAAGCAGTGAAGTGGGACTGCAGATACTCAGGAACTTTGTGAATATTTAAAACAGCAGCGATGCGGCAGATGTGTCTGAGGTCTGCTGTTTGTAAGGTGAAATTGACACGATAAAAACCAGGAGAAAGCTATGCATACAAAGAGGATCATCCCCTGCCTGGATGTGAATGCGGGACGGGTGGTAAAAGGTGTAAATTTTGTAGATCTGAAGGATGCCGGGGATCCGGTAGAGATTGCCAAAGCCTACGATAAGGCTGGTGCGGATGAACTGGTATTTCTGGATATCACGGCGTCATCCGACAACAGGAATACGGTTGTGGATATGGTGCGCAAGGTGGCGGAATGTGTGTTTATTCCATTCACCGTGGGCGGCGGGATCCGGACGGTGGAGGATTTCCGGGCGCTGCTCCGGGAAGGTGCTGATAAGATTTCCATCAATTCTTCCGCTATCAATACTCCGGAGCTGGTGCACGATGCGGCGGAAAAGTTCGGGAGCCAGTGCGTGGTTGTTGCCATCGATGCCAAGAGAAGGGCGGACGGAAGCGGCTGGAACATTTATAAAAACGGAGGCCGCATTGATGTGGGGCTGGATGCTGTGGAGTGGGCGAAAAAGGTAGAAAGTCTGGGGGCCGGAGAGATCCTGCTGACCAGTATGGACTGCGACGGGACAAAGGCGGGGTATGATCTGGAACTGACCCGTGCCATTGCGGAGCACGTTTCTATTCCGGTCATAGCGTCCGGCGGCGCCGGGACTCTGGGGCATTTTCGGGATGCGCTGACACAGGGAAAAGCTGACGCGGCGTTGGCAGCGTCCCTGTTCCACTATAAAGAACTGGAGATACGGGAAGTGAAGGAGTATCTTCGGAAGGAAGGGATTTCTGTACGCTTATAGACAAAAAGAACCGTACAGTTGTTATTTTTCCGGATTCGCTATAGAAAAAAGAGATAAAGGAGTACACAAGAATGGCAGGAATCAACGGCGATTGGTACGAAGCGTTAAAAGAAGAATTTGGAAAGCCTTATTATAAACAATTATTTCAGACGATAAAGCAGGAATATAACTCAAGGCTGATCTTCCCTCCGGCAGACGACATTTTCAATGCATTTCACCTGACCCCTTTGAAAGAGGTCAAGGTGGTGATCCTGGGACAGGATCCGTACCACAATCACGGTCAGGCCCATGGGCTGTGTTTTTCTGTACAGAAGGGGGTAAACGTTCCGCCATCGCTGGTCAACATTTACAAGGAGCTTCACGATGATCTGGGGTGTGCCGTACCGAATCACGGATGTCTGACAAAATGGGCAGAGCAGGGTGTCTTAATGCTGAATACGGTGCTGACCGTGCGCGCGCATCAGGCCAATTCCCACCGGGGAATCGGCTGGGAGGAATTTACGGACGCGGCGATCATGGCTTTGAACGCACAGGAGAGGCCCATCGTATATATTCTTTGGGGCACGCCTGCCCAGAGGAAAGCAAGGATGCTGAATAACCCGCAGCATCTGATCTTAAGGGCTCCCCATCCAAGCCCGTTTTCTGCTGCTCGGGGATTTTTCGGCAGCAGGCCGTTCAGCCAGACGAATGCATTTTTGGAAGAGCACGGCCTGGAGCCGATAGACTGGCAGATTGAATAGACGGTTACAGGCTGCACATATGAAAACTTTTCCAGCTGTGCGGTTGGATGCTCCAGAGAGCAACCGTACAGCTGGAAATTAAAAAAACAGGTTGACAGTCCACGGTGTGTGTGGTAAAGTTTTTTTAAACCATTGAGGAAGAGCAAGTACTTTTTGTTTCTGCCGCACAGAGAGCTGCAGATGGTGGGATTGCAGCAGGTCAGAGCATGGAGGAATGGGCTTCTGAGGGCGAACTGAAAAGGGATATATGTACGGCATATCAGCCTGGCTGCATTATATGTTCTATCATGGCGGCAGCAGGTGAGCTGGTACGGAATCCGCAGTAGGGGAGCCGGAGAGGGGACTCCGTTAACAAAGTCAGCATATGTCAGTATGCATGAGAGGGTGTTTTCAGAACATCAAGCCGGGTGGCACCGCAGGAGCGCGGACACGATGATAGGATTCGTATAGCTCTTGTCCCTGCAATAGTATTATATTGTGTGGGATGAGGGCTTTTTATTATGATATATACCGGGCAAAAGCCGGTCATCCCGAAGAAGACCGCAGCTGTGATAAGACTGCAGAGCCTGCGGAAAATGAAAGGAGAATGAAGCGATGAGTGAGAACAAGATTCCCTACAAGATTTACCTGGAAGAAAGCGAAATGCCGAAAGATTGGTATAATGTCCGTGCGGATATGAAGAACAAACCCGCGCCTCTTCTGAATCCGGGCACTCATGAACCGATGACAGCCGAAGAGCTTGGGGCTGTGTTCTGTGAGGAATTGGTGAAGCAGGAGTTGGACAATGATAACCGCTATATCGAAATTCCGAAAAAGATCCGGGATTTCTATAAGATGTACCGTCCGTCGCCGCTGGTACGCGCGTACTGCCTGGAGGAAAAGCTGCAGACTCCGGCAAAGATCTACTATAAGTTTGAAGGAAATAATACAAGTGGAAGCCATAAGCTCAATTCCGCTATTGCGCAGGCATTTTATGCAAAGGAACAGGGGCTGAAAGGAGTGACCACGGAGACGGGAGCCGGACAGTGGGGAACTGCGCTGTCCATGGCATGCTCCTACCTGGATCTGGACTGTAAGGTGTATATGGTAAAATGCTCTTATGAGCAGAAGCCGTTCCGGAGAGAAGTGATGCGCACCTACGGCGCCAGCGTGACTCCCTCTCCGTCAGAGACTACAGAGGTGGGACGCAAGATCCTGGCAGACCATCCTGGAACTACAGGAAGCCTTGGATGCGCGATCTCGGAGGCAGTTGAGGTGGCAACCCATTTGGAGGGATACCGTTATGTGCTGGGCAGCGTTTTGAATCAGGTTTTGCTACATCAGTCAATCATTGGAGTAGAGACCAAGACAGCCATGGACAAATACGACATCAAGCCGGATATCATCATCGGATGTGCAGGCGGCGGCTCGAACCTGGGCGGATTGATTTCTCCGTTTATGGGCGAAAAGCTGCGGGGCGAGGCGGATTACCACTTTATCGCGGTAGAGCCGGCATCCTGCCCGAGCCTGACCAGAGGTGTGTACGCATATGATTTCTGTGATACCGGTATGGTTTGTCCGCTGGCAAAGATGTACACATTAGGAAGCGGCTTCATCCCGTCGGCAAATCATGCAGGCGGCCTCAGGTATCACGGAATGAGCTCCGTCCTGTCCCAGCTCTATGCGGACGGTTATATGGAGGCAAGATCTGTAGAACAGACATCCGTATTTGAAGCGGCAGAGCAGTTTGCACGGGTGGAAGGTATCCTGCCTGCACCGGAGAGCAGCCATGCGATCCGGATCGCAATTGATGAAGCGATGAAATGCAAAGAGACCGGGGAAGAGAAAACTATCCTGTTCGGTCTGACAGGTACCGGATATTTTGACATGTATGCATATGAGAAGTTCCATAACGGTGAGATGAAAGATTATATTCCTACGGACGAAGATCTGAAAGCCGGATTAGCGGGGCTTCCCAAGTTCTGAGTAGAGCGTATTTGAAGATCCCTGCCGGGTACAAGATGATTTTGTATGGGCAGGGGTTTTCTGTTATATGCAGACGGCGCGCTGCCGACATGTAAATGAAAGCTCGTGCTTTTGTTCAAGATGTCCGAGAAGGAGACACATGATCAGCCTGCTTCAGCAGACAGACTATATTTGGCGATCAATTTGTCAGGAAATGATTAAGGAGGGGAACCGGATGTCCTATTTTCCCATGTTCATTGAATTAAAAGATAAGCCCTGCCTTGTGGTAGGAGGAGGAAAGGTGGCCCTGCGCAAAGCGGAGGCCCTCCGAGATTTTGGGGCACGGGTCACAGTTGTGGCTCCGGATATCCTGGAGGAGCTTCTCGCATCGGAAGGCGTGGTATGTCTGGAAAAACATTTTCAAACCAGTGACCTGGAGGGACAGGAACTTGCAGTTGCGGCTACCGGCGACCCGGAACAGAACCATCGGATCAGCAGGGCCTGCCGGGAAGCGAAGATTCCGGTCAATGCGGTGGATCAGAAAGAAGACTGCAGCTTTATCTTTCCCGCGTATCTGAAAGAAGGAGAAGTGGTAGCGGCATTTTCCAGCGGAGGGCAGAGCCCGCTCATCGCCCAATATCTGAAAGCACAGACTATGCCGGCAATGACTTCCCTGCTTGGCGAACTGGCGGAAGTATTGGGAGGTCTGCGGGAGAGACTGAGACACTTGGGTCCGGAGAGTATGAGAAAAAATATCTATCAGGAGATTTTAGAGTTTGGTCTGAAAACAGGTATGGTCCCTTCTTCTGAAAAAATAGATGAGATGATATGGAAGTATATGATAGAATAGAAACTGCGATGTATGGATGAAAAAAATCCCAGCTGTACGGTTGGAAAATATTCAGAAAGGATGAAATGATCATGGAGAGAATGAGAAGACTGAGAGTCAGCCCGGCTATGCGGAGTATGGTACGGGAGAATCATCTGCGGGTGGACGAATTGATCTGTCCGATCTTTGTCATAGAGGGACAGAATCTGTGCATTCCCGTAGATTCCATGCCGGGAATCTGCCAGTATTCCATCGACCGGCTGCCGGAGGAACTGGACCAGATCGTGGAGGCCGGAATCCAGTCGGTGCTTTTGTTCGGAATCCCTACCCGAAAGGATGAAGCTGGCAGCGGCGCCTATGACGACCAGGGGATCGTGCAGCAGGCTGTCCGCTTTATAAAATCACAGGAAAAATATCGGGATCTGATCGTTATTGCAGATGTCTGCCTCTGTGAGTACACCTCCCACGGACACTGCGGTCTGGTGAAGGAGGGAATCATCCTGAATGACGAAACCCTGCCGCTTTTAGCCAGGACGGCGGTCAGTTATGCCGGAGCCGGGGCGGATATCATCGCGCCCAGTGATATGATGGACAACCGGGTGAAGGCTATCCGGGAAACTCTGGACGAGAACGGATTTGTGAATATTCCGATTATGGCATACAGCGCCAAGTTTGCTTCGGGATTTTACGGCCCCTTTCGGGATGCGGCCCATTCGGCGCCAGGTTTCGGAGACCGCAAGACCTACCAGATGGATCCGGCAAACGGCCGGGAAGCCCTGCGGGAGGTGGAGGAAGACCTGCTGGAAGGGGCGGATCTGATTATTGCCAAACCTGCCATGGCTTACATGGATATCATAAAGGACATTACCACGTCTTATAACGTGCCGATCGCGGCCTATAACGTGAGTGGGGAATATTCGATGGTAAAGGCGGCAGCAAAAAACGGCTGGATCGACGAAAAGAAGATCGTCATGGAGATTCTGGTAGGCTTTAAGCGTGCCGGGGCGAAAATGATCATTACCTATCATGCACTGGATGCTGCAAAGTGGATTCGGGAAGGAGAATAGAAGTCAGAATGGATACAAGGTCAAAAGAACTGTTTGAAGCAGCAAAGCGGCACATTCCGGGGGGCGTGAACAGCCCGGTGCGAGCTTTCGGTTCCGTAGGGCGGACGCCCCGGTTCATTGCGTCTGCGCATGGCAGCAGGATCATGGATGTGGATGGAAATGAAATGATCGATTATGTCTGCTCTTGGGGACCGGGAATCCTGGGACACGCCCATCCCAGAGTGATCGAAAAGGTCCGGGAGGCGTGCAGGGACGGGCTGACCTACGGTGCGCCTACGGAAAAAGAGGTTCAGATGGCGGATCTGCTTGCAGAGCTGATTCCTTCTATGGAAGTCAGCCGTCTGGTTAGTTCCGGTACGGAAGCGGTGATGAGCGCCATCCGCACGGCACGGGGATATACGAAACGGGACAAAATCATCAAGTTCAAGGGCTGCTATCACGGACATTCGGACGGACTGCTGGTGAAGGCAGGTTCCGCTGCACTGACTACCTCGGTGCCGGACAGCGCCGGAGTTCCCGCGGATTATACAAAAAATACTTTGGTAGCTCTGTATAATGACCCGGCTTCGGTAGAAGAACTGTTTCGCGCCAATCCGGAGGAAATCGCCGCCATAGTGGTGGAGCCGGCTGCGGCAAATATGGGGGTAGTGCCTCCTGCTCCCGGGTTTTTGGAATTTCTGCGGAAAATTACCGAACAAAACGAAGCGCTTCTGATCTTTGATGAGGTGATCACAGGTTTCCGGCTGGCACTTGGCGGGGCACAGGAATATTTTCATGTAACGCCGGACCTGACGACCCTGGGCAAGATCGTGGGAGGGGGAATGCCCATCGGCGTGTATGGTGGAAAGCGCAGTATCATGGAAATGGTCTCTCCATTGGGGCCTGTGTATCAGGCCGGGACTCTGTCTGGAAATCCCATTGCCACAGCGGCAGGACTGGAAACTCTCCGGATCCTGAGGGAAGACCCGGGCATATACCAAAGGCTGGAGAAAAAGGCAGAGCAGATTGCTGAGACGGTCAGAGAAACAGCCGGGGACACCGTATGTGTCAATCGGACCGGTTCCCTTTTGAGTCTCTTTTTTACGACGGAGAGGGTGACGGATTATGAGACCGCCGTATCGTCGGATACTGACAGGTACGCGTACTTCTTTGGGTATCTGTTGGACCATGGGATTTATGCGGCGCCGTCCCAGTTTGAGGCGATGTTTTTATCGGATGCCCATACGGAGGAGGATGTGAAGATCACCTGCCAGGTCATCCGGGACTGTCTGCGGGGGATGGTATAGGTCCGTCCCTGTATGCATGAGTCCCGGTGGACTGCCGCTCTGGCTGAGCGGGAGGATGTGCATAAAGCTGGTATTCAGGCCGACCGCTGCTGCAGGTGATTTTCAATGACAGCGGCCTTTACGCAGGAGATTGCAGACCTATCAATGAGGATATACGACAGGAAGGAGAGACTGCCAGATGCAGTTTGGCTTTTTGGGGATCAATTATAAAAATGCGCACCTTGACATCCGCGACAAAACCGCATTTACGGATGCGATGAAACTGGATTTTTTTAGAAAGGCGGAAGCTGTCGGAATCCAGCAGTGTATGGTACTGTCCACCTGCAACCGGAGTGAGGTTTATTATTTTTATATAGAAGATAGACAGAGGGAAGCAATCCGTCAGATCTATGAGGAAATGTTCCCGGCTGTGGATGTGAAGGAATATCTGGTCATGCTCTCAGGGGAGGCGGCTATGGCTTACCTGTTCCGGATCGCGGCAGGGCTGGAATCTCTTGTGCTGGGAGAGGACCAGATCCTGGGTCAGGTGAAGGAGGCCCAGGACTATGCCAGGACTATGGGATACGGCGGCAAGGAGCTCAACAGGGTCGTCCGTGATGCTGTTACCTGTGCCAAACGCATGAAAACAGAACTCAGGATCAGCGAAAAACCGCTGTCTGTCAGCTATATTGGCATTCGGAAGCTGGAAGAGGCCTGCGGGCTCGCCGGGAAACAGATTCTCGTGATCGGAAGCGGAAAAACGGCGGTACTGGCTTTGAAATATATTTTTGAATATCAGGCTGTCCGCGTATGTGCATGCAGCAGGACGGGCGCACATGCCAGGAGACTGCGGGAGGAATTTCCTGAAATAGAAATCATTTCTTACGAGGAACGATATGAAGTCCTGAAAAAATGTGATATTGTAGTGTCAGCTACATCGTCCCCCCACCTGGTCGTCCGCCGGGAAAATTTTTGCCCGGAAAAGAGCCTTGTCATGCTGGATCTGGCAGCGCCAAGGGATATTGATACTGCATATGCAGAGGAACCATTTGTAAAACTGATCGATCTGGATACATTACAGGACATCGCGGCCCATAACCGGGAAGAAAGGGAAATTCTGGTAGAAAAAAGCCGGGAAATGATTGGGGAGGCAATGCAGGAAACGACAGCGTGGCTTTTGCAGAGCAGGATGGATTCCACCATTGAGTCGCTGCAGCAGCGGTGTGGGGAAATCGTAGAGGACAGTTATACATATCTGACCCGGAAAATGGAGCTGGGGCAAAGGGAGAAAAAATTGCTGAAAAAGGTACTCAATGCCTCTCTGCAGCGGCTTCTGCGGGAACCGATCCGCGAACTGAAACATCTGGATACGGAGGAAGAGCAGGAGGAGTACCGGCGGCTGATCAGGCACCTTTTTCAGATATGATGTCAGCAGCAAAAAGCGGACTGTCATGTAAATGCTGTTGACGCGGCACTGTCCGTTACGTCTATCAGCAGAAAGATGTGAGGTATCTATGAAATATACGATTGGCACACGAGGTTCAAAGCTGGCGCTGGCACAGGCGGAATTTGTGCGCGGCAGGCTGTCGCAGGCCTATCCGGAGGACAAATTTGAACTTCAGATCATCAAAACAAAAGGGGATCGGATTTTAGACAAGCCGCTTCATGAAATCGGCGATAAAAGCGTATTTGTGAAAGAAATTGAGGAAAAAATATTGTCCGGCGAGGTGCAGATCGGTGTGCACAGCATGAAGGATATGCCTTCCCGTCCGGCGTCCGGGCTCATGTTTGCGAAAGCATGGAAGCGGGAGGATCCCAGAGATGTGCTGATACTGCGTGAAAAAGAACGGCTGGAGGATCTGACGGAGGGCGCCGTTATCGGGACAGGAAGCAGGCGCAGAGAGTATCAGATCAAACACCTGCGTCCGGACCTCCATGTCGTGAACCTCCGGGGAAATGTGGACACCAGACTCCGCAAAATGGAAGAAGAAAAGCTGGATGGTATCATTTTGGCGGCGGCAGGTCTTCGGCGTTTGGGAATGGAGGGGCGGATCACGCGGTATCTGGAGCCGGAGGAGATGATTCCCGCGCCTGCCCAGGGAATCCTGGCCCTGGAGATCCGGGAGGGGGATACAGAGCTTCTGGAACTTCTGGATGCGCTCAGCGATGAAGATACGGAACAGGCCGCGGAAGCAGAAAGAGGATTTTTGCGTGAGATCGGAGGAGACTGCCATATTCCAGCAGGGGCCCTGTGCAGGAAAGAACCGGGTGGCCCCTGTCAATTGGATGTAATGTTCGGAAATGCGTCAGGCACCAGACTGGCCTATGCATCAGTCCGGGGAAACGACCCGGAACAGCTTGCAAAAGAGGCCTCACTCCGGATTCGCAGTGAGATGTCAGGAACTGTATTTCTGGTAGGCGGCGGCCCGGGGGATCCGGGTCTGATCACAGTAAAGGGGCTCCAGGCACTCAGGGAGGCGGACTGTATCATCTATGACAGATTGTCCTCCCAGGAGCTGCTGGAAGAGGCGAAGCCAGGCTGTGAGTTGATCTATGTGGGAAAGGCGGATCACCGCCATATCATGAAGCAGGAGGAGATCAACCGTCTTCTGGCATCCAAGAGTATGCAGTATGAAAAAACTGTCCGTTTGAAGGGCGGGGATGTGTATGTGTTTGGACGCGGCGGCGAGGAGGGGCTGTATCTCGCGGAAAAAGGAGTGCCGTTCCAGGTCATTCCGGGAGTCAGTTCTGCGATTGCGGGACTGGCTTATGCCGGGATTCCGGTTACTCACCGGGGGAAGGCTCTGGGTTTTCATGTGGTGACAGCCCACAACAGCAGGGATGAGCTGGCGGAGATTGATTTTGAGGCAATGGCAGGGGGAAAAGAAACCTGTGTTTTCCTCATGGGCTTGAGCCGGGCAGAGGAGATCGCGTCCATGCTGATGGAGGCTGGAATGCCCGCAAATACACCGGCTGCGGTAATCTCTTGCGCTACGACTCCCGGGCAGAAGACCTGTACGGCAGATCTGGCCTGCATAGGGGACAAGGTCAGAGAGGCGGGATTGGTTTCTCCGGCGGTCATCGTGGTGGGGGATGTAGTTTCTCTGCGGGCCGGCCTGAATTTTTATGAGAACCAGCCTTTATTTGGAAAACGGTATCTGATTCCGAAGACAGGAGAAACGTCAACCGAATTGAAAGCACTTTTATTGCAGCAGGGCGCCGCGGCGGATGAGATTCAGGTGGGAAGGATCGTGCGGGCGGAAAGAAGGTTTTCAGCAGAGGAATTGAAACAGGCAGACTGGCTGATTTTTACAAGCAAAAACGGTGTAGAAGCATTTTGGGAGTGCCTTGCAAAAAGCAGGCTGGATATACGCTGTCTGGCTGGGTGCAGGATTGCGGCCATCGGCGGAAAGACTGCGGAATTGCTGGAGACTCATGGACTTTATGCAGATCTGATTCCAGATGCGTTCCACAGTGATGCACTGGCAGATGCGCTGAAAACGCATCTCTCCCCCCGGGACCATGTCTGGTATCTGAAAGCCGGAAATGCGGACAGCCACTTGAAAGCAGCGCTGGAATGCTGCTGCCGGTTTGTAGAAATCACGGTATATGAGAATCAGGCGGTGGAGCCGGACCTGGAAAAGCTTCGGAGTCCTAAGGAGTATGACGGAATCCTGTTTACCTGTGCTTCTTCCGCAAAGCGTCTGCTGGATGCTGCGGGAAACAAGTGGAAACTGTGCCAGGCATTCAGCATCGGCCCGAAAACGGCCGAATATCTGAAATCCTGCGGCGTAGAGTGTACAATAGAAGCGGAGACTTCGACTTATGAAGGACTGGTGGATATACTGAAGAAAAACTCATAGAAAATGATCTTATTCAAGGGTTGTACCTAAAGGGGGTTTTATGATGTAAAATCTTACCGTAAATATTTGCCAGACGTAATCTGACATTAAAAAGTTGACAAAATGATTTTTTTGTATTAAAATGGCCGACGTAATATTTTTGTAATATTTGTAATAAATCCGAAAAAGTATGAATATAATTTATTAGAAAATATTTACAATATTGCAAAAAATAGGAGGTTGGAGTATATGAAACAATATAGAAAGATCATTGCAATACTTATGGCGGTTACAACAGGACTGGTCATGTCATCGGAATTTAAAAGTGAAGCGGCAGACTGGGTGCTGAATGCGGATCAGGTTAAAAATATGGGAACTTATAAGATTACGCAGCCCTACGGCTTTACAGAAGTACCCAAAGAGGCATTGCTGAATACGAAAAAAGCGGTGATGGAGGCAGAGGAAAAATATAAGGCCAAGAAGCGGAAAGAGGAAGAAGCAAAAAAAGCCGCAGAGGAAGCCAGACGAGCACAGGAAGAAGCAGAACGGATCGCAGCAGAGCAGGCGGCGGCAGAACGTGCAGCAGCGGAGCAGGCGGCAGCAGAACAGGCAGCGGCAGAGCAGGCGGCGGCAGAACAGGCAGCAGTGCAGGAAGCGGCGGCAGTCCAGCAGGCGCCGGTTGCAGCTACAGCCAGCGATCAGACGCTTCTTGCAGCAATTATCTTCTGTGAGGCAGGAAATCAGCCTTATGAAGGACAGGTTGCTGTAGGTGCTGTTATCCTGAACCGGGTACGCAGTTCCGTATATCCAAACAGTATCGCAGAGGTGATCTACCAGTCAGGACAGTTCGGGCCGGCAATGACTGGATGGCTGGATTCCGTTCTTGCCAGCGGAAGCTATACTGCCACGGCAATGCAGGCAGCAGCGGATGCACTGGCGGGAAGCAATCCGATTGGAGATTGTCTGTATTTTGGATGCGGTAACTTTGGAATACAGATCGGAGACCATTTCTTCCATTAAGATTAGATTGAGTTTCTTCTATATTAATGATAAGTAGGTATGAAAGAGAACGTTCCTGTTGAGATCATAGGAGCGTTTTTTTAATCTTTAAAAAATCTTAAGAAATTTTTGTGGAGATATCTTTTCTTTCGTTATATAATGGACAGGTAGTTGAAGGAAAGGAGGGGGAAAGTGGACAAGGTAATCGAAGTAAAGAATCTATATAAGCTATACCGGGTGGGCAATTCTGTCGTGCGTGCATTGAATGGTGTAAGCTTTGAGGTTTATCCCGGTGAGTTCTGTGCAATTGTGGGGACCTCTGGATCCGGAAAATCTACATTGCTCAATATGCTGGCAGGACTGGAAAAACCGACAAAGGGAGAAGTCATAGTCGGCGGACAGCATATGGAAGCGTTGAATGAAGACGGTCTTGTAAAGTTCCGTAGGGAAAACGTGGGGTTTATTTTTCAGTCCTTTCATCTGATCGGAACAATGAATGCAGTGGAAAATGTAGCATTACCATTGAGTTTCCGCGGCGAGGCAAAAAGCAGCCGGCTAAAAAAAGCTGATAAGATGCTGGAACTGGTGAACCTGAAAAAGCATAAGAAGCATATGCCCAATCAGATGTCCGGCGGCCAGCAGCAGCGTGTGGGTGTGGCAAGGGCGCTGGTTGTGAACCCGAAGATTATTTTCGCAGATGAGCCTACCGGCAATCTGGACTCCCATACATCGGAAGACGTCATGCATCTTATGCAGAAAGTGGTGCGGGAACAGAAAAAAACGCTGGTTATGGTAACTCATGATAATCATCTGGCGACTTATGCCGACAGGGTATTTCATATTATAGACGGGAAGATCGTAAAGATTGAAGATAACCGGGCAAATAGGAAACAAGAACCGTGAATACACGTTATGAAATAAAAGGAAAGTGAGGAAGAAGATTCATGAAGCGATGGAAAAACTGGGCGGGAATTTTTCTGAGTCTTACATTGGCAGTTGGATGCGCACCGGAAATGAGCGTACATGCAGGACATCTTGTGTCACCAGAAAAATCCCTGATTTTTGGATCCACAGCTGGTATGACTGAAGCAGAAAATTTTGCTGCCGGGCAGGAAGGAACGGAGTCTATATTTGAGATTTATGTAGGAAACGGTCAGTCAATCCCTCAATATCAGGCGGGACAGAGCATAGAGAAGCTGACGGTGCGCGTGGTCAATAAGGGGGACTCTGATCTGCAGAATGTTAAGATTGTTCCGGTCATTGAAGACACTGCGGACTGGCCGTTTGAAATGGAAGGTATCAGGCACGGATATTTTCTGGATGAGATCAAAGCAGGAAAATATGAGGAGGCTACATGGAAGAATCTGTGTGTGCGTGAAGATGTTGAGACAAAGACATTTAGATTGGTTTTCCATATTTCTTATGAGGAAGGAAAAGAGAAATCTGAGTGTGACAGCTACATTGAAGTGAAAACAGCAGAAAAAGATCCTGGAGATTCCCAGAATCCGGATGGCGGCATCTCCAATGAACCAGGAGAAGGCCAGCAGCCGGATCCGGGGCTGGACGCAGGCGGCATTTTCAATGGCGATATGTCGTCTGTAGGCGGAGGCAGTTCTGACGAAAAGAAAGGAGTTCCCCGTGTGATCGTGACCGGATTCAACACAGAGCCGGGAGCCGTAAACGCAGGAAGCAATTTTCGTCTGATCGTTCATGTGAAAAATACATCCACGACAACGGCGGTCTCCAACATGCTGTTTGATTTCCAGGCTCCTTCCGCAGGTACGGAGGCAGCTGCGGAGGCTCCGGCATTTCTTCCCTCATCCGGGGCAAGCTCCATTTACCTGGACCAGATTCCGGCCGGGGAGACGAGGGATGTTGCCATTGACCTGAATGCCAGGGCTGATCTGGTGCAGAAGCCATACAGTATCAATATGTCCATGCTCTATGAGGACTCAAATGCGTCCCAGTATGAGGGTAGTTCCAGTCTGGCGATCCCCATTTACCAGGCAGCCAGGTTTGAATTTAGCGAGATCGAGTTGTCGCCTGCCAGCATCGAGGTGGGGCAGGAGGCGAACCTGATGTGCAGCCTGTACAATACCGGCCGGGTGAAGCTTTACAATGTAAAGGCAAAATTCATGGGCGACGGCATCAGCGCCAAGGAAGTGTTCGTAGGCAACCTGGATTCCGGTGCGACTGGGAACATCGATGGAATGCTGACCGGAGAGGCAGAGATCATGCCCGGGACAAAATGCAAAATGGTCGTAACCTATGAAGATGAATCCGGGAATCCATCCTCCAGAGAGGAAGAATTTGAACTTCAGGTAACGGCTCCCATGGAAATGGATATGGGAGACATGGAGATGATGGGAGAGATGCCGGAGGAAGCGAAGGGATTTCCGGTCATACCTGTTGCGGTCGCAGCGGCAGTTGTACTGGTGATCGTGCTGGCCGTGGTTCTGACCCGCAGAAGAAAGAAAAAACGGGCGCAGGCAGAAGAGGAGGATTTAGCGGATGAGGTGGATCGATTTACTGAGGATGAGTAGCGGAAACCTCAAAAAAAGAAAACTGAGGACCTTTCTCACAATCCTTGGAGTGGTGATCGGTACGGCGTCTATCGTAGTCATGATCTCACTCGGGCTTGGAATGCAGCAGTCTATGTATAAGCAGATCGAGCAGGCCGGAGGAATGACAGCCATTACGGTGACCGGACAGGATGTGGGCGGAATGATGTACTATATGTCATATGCTCCCGAAGAAGGCGAAGCAACGAAATATGTCACAGATGATACGATTGCTGAAATAGAAAAGTTGGAGCATGTAAAAAGTGTGACTCCGTCTCTTACTATGAGATCCATGATCCTGAGCGGAAATTATTATGCCGACATTCAGTTGGTGGGTATGACACCGGAGGAACTTGAGAGGCAGCATATGGACCTGGTAGAAGGCAGCCGTATGCCGGAGTCCAATTCCGCAAGCCTGGAGCTGGTGATCGGAAATATGGTTCCTATGGATTTCTATGAAAAGGGATCCAATAGAGGTTACTGGGAGACGCAGCAGCTTCCGGATATTGATTTTATGAAGGATCCTGTATTCCTGATCCTGAGCTCGGAGGATTATTATAATGCACAGTCAGGCGGAAATTCTGGAGCATTTGGTTCGGAGGGGAATGCCGCGCCGGTGAAAGCACCGAAAAAATATGTGGTACAGGCCAGCGGAATGATGTCTGGAGGAATAGATACCTATCACAACGGCTCTTATAATGTATATTGTGATATCTGGACTTTAAAAAGTTTTCTTCAGAAGGAATACAGAGGAAAGGCCATTCCCGGGCAGCCCAAGACACAGACAGGAAAGCCTTACAAGTTCTTTGCTTATACCAATGCCATGGTGCAGGCGGACGACATCGATCAGGTAGAAGAACTGTCTGCTGTCATTCAGGAGATGGGATATCGTGTCAGTACCAATGCGGAATACCTGAAGAGTGCGCAGCAGGAATTTGCCATGATCGAGGCAGTGCTGGGCGGGATTGGCGCCGTATCACTGTTCGTAGCGGCTATCGGAATTGCCAATACGATGATGATGTCTATCTACGAGAGGACAAAGGAGATCGGAGTTATCAAGGTGCTGGGCTGCAGCCTGCGCAATATCAAGCAGATGTTCCTTCTGGAAGCTGCATTTATCGGTTTCATCGGAGGCCTGGCGGGCAATATACTGAGCTTTGTGCTGTCCTTTGCGATCAATGTGGTCACTGCCCACGGCGGGGCCATGGGACTGGACAGCGATATCTCCTACATACCGGTGTGGCTGGTGGCCGCCTCTATGGGATTTGCCGTGTTGGTAGGAATGATAGCCGGATATTTTCCGGCACTGCGTGCCATGCGTTTAAGTCCACTTGCAGCAATCCGGAACGAATAAGATCTGAACAGAATCATCCCAGAAAAGCAAAGGGACAGCGGAGCCGGGAGGGCTGCTGTCCCTTTGCGGTGTCAGCGTGTGCAGATTTGAAGAGTAACCGGCCGTGTATGTTTACTCTTCGATCACCTGTATTTCAAGGTAATCAAAATCAATAGAATCCACAAAATTATCCTGATAAAACCGTGCTTTGCTGTGGCGTTTGAACTCCGCGACCGTGGCGTCCAGCCAGATGGGCTTGCTCAAGTCAAATTCATAGCAGATAGCATCCAGTGCGTTGAATATCTTATGTGTACGTGTGTCATCACTCTCATCACAGATTACCGTGTCGCGGACCATGCGGTTATCCTTCCATTCTTTTCCCCATAAACGGAACATATCGAAAATTCTCCTTTTTAATTTCAGAAAATCAAATACCAGATTTAGTATATCATTAGATATGGGAAAATAAAAGAGCGGAAATCTAATGACAAAAAAGAAAAATCGTGATATGCTATTTTACAATGCAAAATACTATCTGATATGAACACGGAACGTATCCTGTGAAAGAACGATATAGGGATCGTCTGTATTGAAAAGCAGTTTTGCAGATAGCGTTTAAGGCAGTGCAAAACATGTAAATGATATGGAAATTGTCCGCATAAAATCTGCTTCGCAGATATCGGACGGGCATTAATCAATTTGCTGAGCAGATTGGTTTTAAACGGGGGAAGAAAAAATGAAAAGTATACTGGACAGAATTTTTGTAGACGGACTTGGCGGGATGGCACAGGGCCTTTTCGCCACATTGATCATTGGGACGATCATCCAGCAGATTGGTCTGTTCGTGGGAGGAGAAACAGGTGATATGATCTACCTGGCTGGGAAGATGGCGGCAGCGATGACTGGCGCTGGAATCGGCGTGGGGGTAGCAAGGAAATTCCAGGCGGATCAGCTTGTGGTCGTGTCAGCAGCCACAGTGGGGATGATTGGCGCCTTTGCTGGCAAACTGCTTGCAGGCGAGGTGATGCAGGATGGCGCCATGGTATTTGCCGGACCGGGAGAACCGCTTGGGGCATTTGTGGCAGCATATACTGCGATCGAGATAGGAATCTTGATCAGCGGTAAGACAAAGCTGGATATCATACTGACTCCTTTGGGATGTATCGGTGTGGGAACTCTGGTAGGAATTTTCGTAGGTCCTCCTATATCAAAGTTTATGTCATGGCTGGGCTCGCTGATCAACTGGGGGACAGAGCAGCAGCCGTTTCTCATGGGCATTGTAGTTTCTGTTCTGATGGGAATGATCCTGACACTTCCGATCAGTTCGGCGGCTCTGGGTATCATTCTGAACCTGTCCGGGCTTGCGGCTGGGGCGGCTACGATTGGATGCTGCTGTAATATGGTGGGCTTTGCGGTTGCGAGTTTTCGGGAAAATAAGTTCGGAGGGCTGCTTGCCCAGGGAATCGGCACTTCCATGCTGCAGGTGCCCAATATTGTGCGCAGGCCTCTGATCTGGCTTCCGGCAATCCTTTCCAGTGCGATCCTGGGGCCGGTAGGAACGATGCTGCTGCATATGACAAGCAATGCCACAGGCTCAGGTATGGGGACTGCGGGCCTGGTAGGACAGATCATGACATGGCAGGTCATGACTCAGACAGAATCGGCCGCCATAGTCCTGGCGAAGATTCTTGTGATCCAGATTCTTCTCCCCGCAGTGCTGACATGGGTGTTCTCAGAATTTATGCGTAAGAAAAACTGGATACGCTATGGAGACATGCAGCTTGACCTGTAAGAGTGGCGGGCAGTGACCTCTTTTGCTTTGAACAGTAATCTATATTCTATAAAAACATCGGATATCTTTGCGAAAATCATACATGGCAAAATTATCCGGTGTTTTTTTGTAGATAGAATTGCGTCAGATGTTCATTATAATGATCAGTATACATAAATAGTTACAGTTCACGGCCCAACCGGCCGCGAACTGTAACGCATCCAGCCCATTGAAAAGTCGCCTGACGGCGAGGGGCTGGATGCACGCAACTGCTATTTTACTGGCTGGATGCCTTGCATCAGGGTGCAAGGCACCGTGAATAGTAACCATAAATATGCATATATTTTGAATAAACGCAGAATACGGTTGAATCGAGAGTCTGTACATGATATGATAAATATTAGGACTGCAAAAAGCAGGCTTGACATTACTGCTCACTTTTGTACTGCGTATTACGCTGCGCGGCAGAGGGACAGTACAATACCGGGGCCGGAATCCTGCCTGTTGCCGTAAGATGACTTGAAACAGGCCGGTTTATGACACATCAGGCCAGAATATTTACATGAGGAGGTGATCAATTGAGGGGAGAACAACAGATGCAGGATGCAATCAGGAACTATGAGGACGTGGATAGCTGGAAGACCGTGATTTTTCTGTATAATGCAGCCCTGAAAGAAGTTGGGACCAAGCTTGAGATTTTAAATGATGAATTTCAGCACGTACATAAATACAATCCGATTGAGCATATTAAGACCAGAATCAAGACGCCGGAGAGCATCGTGAAAAAGCTGAAGCGTTACGGGCGGGAGACTTCCATTGTAAATATGGTAAAATATATCAACGATATCGCAGGTGTCCGCCTGATCTGCTCTTTCACCTCGGATATCTATCGGCTGGCCGAGATGATCGGAAATCAGAGCGATTTAAAGGTACTGTCGATTAAGGATTATATTAAGAATCCGAAGGAAAGTGGATATAAGAGTTATCATATGCTTGTGTCCGTGCCGATTTTCCTTTCTGACAGTGTGGTGGATACAAAGGTTGAGATTCAGATCAGAACAATAGCGATGGACTTCTGGGCAAGTCTAGAGCATAAGATTTATTATAAATTCGAAGGAAATGCGCCAGAGTATATAAGCCGGGACCTTCGGGAGTGCGCACAGATGGTTGCAGAATTGGATGACAAGATGCTTTCTCTGAATGAAGCAATCCAGGCATGTCTGGATGACATATAAGGCTGTCTTAATGACAGCCTTTTTTACCTTATAGAAAACTTCGTCTCCTATAAGGTAAAAATCCTTCGAGGGATCGCTGTTTTTTGGAACAATCCAGAACCTGACGGGGAATCATCTGTCAAGAGAGCCATTAGATAAATGGGGAAATATACCCTTAGAAAGGGAGGATGCCGGGTGACTGATTTCTCAATCCCCGGCATGTATTATGAAAAAGTTTATTCAAGTAATCTTCTGACGTCTGCTCTCAATATCAAATGTTTGATTCATTTGATGGTTTTAGTATATCCGTGAGAAATGAAGAAAACGTGATAATAAAGTGAAGGTTTTTTAAATGATAAATGAACAATCTGTGAACTGAATTTTTTCCAACTGTGCGGTTGCAATCCGATAGACCATTTGCATGCAATTTATTGCAATGCAAATAAGCTGTCGGATTAGCAACCCATTTATCAAATGAGGCTGGGTTAGCAGATACATGAGTGCGATAGCACGGATTTTGCGAATGGATAAATGGGTTGGATGCTCAAAGAGCATGTAACCGCACAGCTGGATTTTTTTTAGGGCATGTGAGGAAAGATTTAGAAAAATGTAAGAAAAGGCAGGAAAAATTTATTCGGGAGGCACTTGGAAAGTGTGGAAGATTATGTTATCCTAAAAGCGGAGTTTTCCTGGCAGTATGTTTTCTGGATGGCGGGATATGAGAGGAAGCTCTGGAAGACTTTTTGGTTTCATGACTGAGGAGGGACAATATGACGAAGAGCGAATTTCTTGCACAGCTTAAGAAAGCGCTGCAGGACAAGCTGAGCAGCACTGCAGTGCAGGAGAATATGGAATATTATGACCGATATATTATAGAGGAGACGGCAAAAGGGAAAAGTGAACAGGAAGTGGTGGATATGCTCGGTGATCCCTGGATCCTGGCCCGGACGATCACAGATGCAAGTGACGGAACAGACTGGGAGACTGTGTATGAAGCAGGAAGCGACAGGGGAACTTCTTCCCATGAAGAACGCGGTTATCATCAGGAACGAAAGGGGACGCATATGTTTGTCCTGAATACCTGGGTGCACAGGATTCTTTTAATCCTGTTTGTGGTTATGCTCATTATGCTCGTCATTTCCATAATCAGCGGCGTGGTAAGTTTTTTGGCACCTGTACTTGTACCGCTTCTTATTGTGATGTTTGTGCTCCGCCTGTTCGGAGGCAGGCGGTCGTGAAGCAGTGAATTTTTATGAAATGCCGGAACATGATACAGCCGGATGATATATCTGCGCTGGAATTATGA
>Ga0137307_100677_pt1 | contig 40589 bp, 20 predicted proteins | sample NAcewD2O_March_2_FD_97180 | JGI IMG/M metagenome (GOLD analysis project Ga0137307, IMG submission 97180) | Mouse cecal microbial communities from Vienna, Austria - N-Acetylglucosamine amended D2O_March | ecosystem: Host-associated > Mammals > Digestive system > Large intestine > Cecum | place... | reverse complement strand
TATTTTTATTCATCAATTTATTGATAGTCTTACGGATTTCAGCACGGAATAATGAAAATTTTTATTTTTCAAATCTGAATCTGAAAGATGGTCTCTCCCAGATTTCCGTATTGAAAATATTTCAAGACACAAAAGGGTTCATCTGGTTCGGTACCCGCAACGGGCTGAATCGGTATGATGGAAGTGACTTTGTGGTCTATAAGCATGACCCGAAAGATTCTCTCTCGTTGAGCGACAATCATATCTGGGCTTTGGCAGAAGACAAAGACCGGAACCTGTGGGTCGGTACGGCACGCGGTTTGAACAGGTTCGACCTGAAGACCAATCGTATAAAACCGTTTGTCGACAAGCGTTACGGAGAGGTCGCCACAAGCGAGATACGGTGTCTGACGGTAGATTCGAGGAACCGGCTCTGGATAGGCACCTCCAGGGGGATGTATCTGTATGTTCCGGCAATGGACGTTTTCCAGCATATAGACTTGAACGGATTGATTAAGGATGAATTTATTTCCGTGATTTATGAAACCAAACAACATCAGATCTTGATTGGCACTTCTACTGAGGGCTTGATTGTTTGCGATATGAACATGAAGGTGCAGAAACAGTTGACTGCCCGGACACCCAATCTTCGTTTGTTGAGCAACAGCATCTCTACCGTTTATGAAGACTCTAAAGGAACGTTGTGGGTGGGTAGCGCAATCAGCGGGCTTTATCGCATTGATTTGGAGAACGAAAAGATCGTGACCTACCATAAGGACAATAGTATTTTGGCAAGTAATAGCATCAGAGCCATATCCGAGTTGCATGGCATGTTGCTGGTAGGTACTTTTGACGGCTTGTATACGATAGACCTTTCTACTCATTCTTTCTGGAAACATACGGATGCCTCGCTTGAGAAGGGAACGTTGAGCCACTTCTCCATTTACTCCCTATTTGTAGACAACAGTCAGACGGTGTGGGTAGGCATGTATGCCGGTGGAGTCAGCTTCTCCAGCCGGTTCAATAACCGTTTTGATTTTCATGATCCCACTACGGTGTTCGACGCTTTGTTTGGTATCTATGGCTGCATGGTAGCTTCTCCTAACGGTTGCTTATATATGGCGACGGAGGGTAGGGGATTACTCGATTATAATCTGGGCAACAGGCAATATGCCTATTATCCGATAGACAATGCTTCCAAATTGCAATATAGCCAGAATATTATCAAAGGGCTTTTATTGGAGGATGATATTCTGTGGTGCGGCACCAACAAGGGAACCATCTATCGGTTTAACACCCGTACCAAGAAATACACATTACATTACCAGCTTCCAAGGGACATGTCCATTTATGCCATACTTCGCGATGAAGATAACAGTATGTGGTTGATTACTTCTGATTCCCGTATGGGTGTTGTACGCTTGTTGGACAAAGGGGAGATGCAGACCCATTTCCCTGTGAATGGCGGAAAAGACAGTTGCTTGTTTGCCAGTTCGCGCTGTATCTTGCGCTTAAGAAAAGGAGTTGTATTGATTGGTAGCCGTAACGATGGACTGATAAAATACGATTTAAACAAAAAAGAAGCCGTTTATTATGATGCAGATGAGAAAGAGCCGTACCGCTTATTCAGCAATTACGTGACGAGTATTGTGCGCGACAGTTCCGGACGTATCTGGATTGGCACTTATGGTGGAGGAATAGCACTGTATGATGAAGAAAAAGGAATCCTGAAGACCGTGACTAAAGAACAGGGGCTGATAGCCAATGATGTTTGTACTATTGTAGAGGACAATGAGAATAACTTGTGGATCAGTACCAATAACGGCATCTCCAAATACAATCTGAAGACAGAAGAATTTACCAATTATAACTCCTTGAACGGAATTGGTGTTTATGAATTTACTCCTCACAGCGGTCTTCTATTGCCGAACGGTGAGATTTGCTTTAGCGGAAACAATGGTTTTGTGACCTTTAATCCGCAAAAGTTGCAACTGAATACCTATGTACCGCCGATAGTCTTCACAAAGTTGGTGGTGAATAATCAGGTGATCGAACCTGAAGACGACACACGGATCCTGACTACGATACTGGATGATATGGAGGAGATAGAATTATCCTACAATCAGAATAACATATCTATCGGATACAGTGCATTGAATTTTGTGTTTGCCCATCAGAACCAGTATGCCACCTTCTTGAAAGGGTATGATAAAGACTGGAATTACATAGGCGACCGTCGGGAGGCTTATTATACGAATCTTAGTCCGGGGACATACGTCTTTGAAGTAAAAGCTTCCAATAATGACGGAGTATGGGGAGAGCAGACGCGTAAGATACGTATCATTGTGCATCCGCCTTTGTGGAAGACCTGGTATGCCTATTTGTTCTATGCGATTGCTTTTGTTTTTCTGTTGACATTGATCATGTACTATATAACGAAGAAGCAGAAACTGGAACGTGAACTGCAATTTAAGCAAAAAGAAAAATTACAGTTGGAAGAGTTCCATCAGGCAAAGATACGTATGTTCACCAATTTCTCGCATGAACTTCGTACTCCACTTACGCTGATTATTGCGCCTTTGCAGGATCTGGTGTCCATGCCAGAGTTCTCTGCCAGCGTGCGGAACAAGCTGGGATTGATTTTCAGCAACGCTCAACGGCTGTTGTTGCTTGTGAATCAGTTGATGGACTTGCGAAAGAATCAGGAAGGAAAGTTGAAACTGCATATTACGAAATCAGACCTGAATGCTTTCATGCAAGAGATTTACTATGCATTCAATCATTTGGCGGCAAAGAAATCTATCGAATTTACTTTCGATAAAAAAGAAGAAAGAATGTTGGCATGGTTCGATAAATCCATTATTGAGAAGGTGATTTTCAATTTGTTATCCAATGCCATGAAATTCACGCCAGCCAATGGTAAAGTGATTTTCTCTTTGTCCAAGTGCACTTTTGCCGATCTGCCTTCAGAACAACAGGAAGAACTGAGTGCATTGCCGGAGGATATCGAGTTTGCCTGTTTCTCTGTGATAGATTCCGGTAAAGGCATTCCGGAAGATGAAGTGAAGAATATTTTCGCTCCTTTCTATCAGGGTGAGGATAGCAATAAAGAGAATGTGGGTACGGGTATTGGTTTAAGTTTGACGCGTTCTATTGTCCTTTTGCACAAGGGCACGCTTGCCGTATCTCATAATCAGCCTACCGGTACGATTTTCAGAGTGTATATTCCCATCAGTAGTGCGGCATACGATGCCAGTCAGTTGGTGGCAAAAGAAGACGGGCAAATCGTGGAGGATGTGATTCCATCTGCCAGAGAGATGCATTTTGATATAGAAAAGAAAAGGACGGTACTTCTGGCAGAAGACAACGATGAAGTACGGGCATACGTCAAGGAATGCCTTGAACCCTATTTTTATGTTTTGGATGTGGATAACGGAAAATCGGCATTGGATATGGCGTTGGAGAAATATCCAGATTTGATACTTAGCGACATAATGATGCCCCAGATGGATGGATTGGAGTTATGTTCGCGTGTGAAACAGGACTTGCAGCTGGGGCATATTCCGGTGGTGCTGATGACAGCCAAATCGATGGTAGTGCATATTAAAGAAGGTTTCTCGGTAGGTGCTGATGATTACATCGTGAAGCCTTTCAGTATGGATGTGTTGATTTGTCGTATCAACAATCTGATGGAATCTCGTGAGAAGCTGAAAAAACTCTACGGAAAGAAATTCTCACCGGAGGCAATGGGTATCGAAATCGTTTCTGGTGACGACCGTTTCACTCAAAGTTTCTTTGAGATAATCGAGAAGAATATTTCAAATTCCGAGTTGGGAGTCGACTTGTTAAGTCAGGAATTAGGTTTGAGTCGTGCCAATCTGTATCGGAAGCTGAAAGCAGTGACGGAACTCTCCCCCACAGAACTGATACGCAATAAGCGACTTGAAATTGCGGCAAAACTTTTATTGGAATCCGATTATACAGTTTCCGAAATATCTGTTTATACAGGTTTCAACAGTCATGCCTATTTCACCAACTGCTTCAAATCGTTTTATGGTTATTCGCCCTCAGAATGGGTACAAAGGCATAACGAGAAGAAGGATACCTCTAATTAATATCGCTTTTATGTCTTGTTTGAAATAGAATTTCAAATGAATAAGACAATATTGAAAGTTGCGCTAAGATTAATCGCTTATCTTAGCGCAATCTTTTTATAAGTGATTTGATTATGAAAAACCTTTTGATTGTATTTATCTTATTTTTCTCTATGTCTGTGAAAGCACAGTTGCCGGGATCTGAACCGCGTTTGTGGTCGGAGGGGATTGCGCAAACAGTGATGACGCGCTATCCGTCAGCTTTGATGATTCCTTTTAAGCCTTGGTGTTATCCGCAAGGGTACTTTCTGATGGGTCTGGATAAATTGTGGCAGTCCACGGGAGACAAAAAGTATTATGATTATATTATGAATTGGGCCAATGAGGTCGTTCGTTCGGATGGGAGTCTGGTCTATTTCCGGGGTAGGAGCATGGATGATATGATGGCAGGTTCTGTCATTGTCTGGGCTTACAGACAGACGGGTGACGAGAAATTTAAAAAGGCTGCCGACCTCATACGGAAGAGCTATGATGACTATCCTCGTACATCTGATGGCGTCTTTTGGCATGGCCGCGGAACGGTAGGGCAGATATGGGTGGATGGCGTCTTCATGGGACAAATGTTCCTGACGAAGTACGGCTGCTATATCGGTGATTCGGAATATTGTTTTGATGAAGCAGCCAAGCAGTTGATTGGTATGCATCGCCATCTTAAAAAAGGAGATACAGGTTTGTTGTATCATGGCTGGGATGAAGATAAGGATGCTCGATGGGCGAATAAGGAGACCGGAATGGCGCCTGAAGTATGGAGCGAGGGTTTAGGGTGGTATGCCCTGATATTGGTAGAGACTTTAGAGGTGTTCCCTAAGAATCATTCTCAATATAAAGAATTGCTTAGCATTACTCGTGAACTGATGGCAGGCTTGAAAAAAACTCAAGATACGGAAAACGGACTGTGGTATCAGGTTGTCGATAAGGGAGGAGAACCGGGAAATTGGCACGAAACTTCCGGAAGCGGTATGTTTGTTTACGCTATGCAGCGGGCCATAGAATTGGGTATTATTCTCTCTAATGATTATGCGCCTTGTGTGCAGAAGGGATATCGGGGATTACTGTCCAAAGCACGTCTCAATCCGGAAGATGGTCTGATTGATTTATGGGATGCCAACAACGGACTGGGCATTCAGAAAGACTATAAAACTTATGTTACCCGTCCAAGGAAGAAGAATGGACAAGAGGTGATTTCTTCCTTTCTGTGGGCTACCGGCATTGTAGAAAAAGGAAAGAAAGAGGCATTATACATCAAGCCGCAACCTTGTAGAAGCTTTGTCTGCACGGATTATTCACAAGGGAAAGTCTTTATCTTTGAAGATGGAGAGAAAGTGTGGGAGCATGATGCGCCGCTTTCTAATGATGTCTGGGTTTTGGATAATGGCAATCTGCTGTTTACCACCGGACATGGGGTTCTTGAGGTGACTCGTGCAAAGGATACTGTTTTTCATTATACATCCAAGAGCCATATATTTGCTTGCCAGCGGCTTGCAAACGGGAATACGTTCATCGGCGAATGCAATTCCGGACGTTTGTTGGAAGTTTCTCCCACGGGAAAGATTGTGAAAGAAGTCTGTATTCTTCCATCGGGAGTGACAGACGGGAAGAAGTCGTTCATCAGGAATGCGCGTAGACTGGATAATGGCCATTATCTGGTGGCACACTATGGTGGCAAAAAGGTGGTGGAATATGATGAGAACGGGAAGAACTGCTGGGAAGTACCGGTATCGGGCGGAGCGCATTCTGTGATTCGTCTGCCTAACGGGAATACATTGGTGGCAGTGACCGATGCTGATAAGAATCCCCGTATTGTAGAGTTCAATCCGCAGAAAGAGATCGTATGGGAATTATCCAATAAGGACATTCCGGGAGCACCTCTCAGGTTTATGAGCGGAATGCAATATATTCCCGAAATGGGATTGGTGGTGACCAACTGGACAGGGCATGGAGCTAAAGAAGAATTGCCGCACATGCTTTGGGTGGACAGGAATAAAAACGTAGTGGATGTTTTTGCTCCACGCGAAGGCATCGTGACCTTTTCTTCGGTGTTTGTTCCCCTGAAAGGAGAAAATATTTATCATTAAAACAATATCAGTAAAAAGAAAATTTTATGAAACTTAAGACAGGTTTAGTATCGTTGTTGGTTGTATGTGGAGCATGTAGCCAAGCACCCCAAGAAGTAGATGTTGTAAAGGACAGTTTTGATTTTGCTGCACAACAGTTGAGATACGCATTTACGCAGGTAGATTCAGTCAAGGCCGGTATGTCGGAAGAGCAGTTGAAAAAGAACCTTGTTTCTCCCCGCACGATAGAAGATGACGGAACTTTGCGCCTGGTAGCATCAAGAGATTGGACCAGTGGCTTCTTTCCTGGTGAATTGTGGTATATGTACGAATATACCCAGGATGATTTTTGGAAGAAGCAGGCACAAGTGTTCACGGCCAATATAGAAGACCAGAAGACCAATGGAGGAACCCACGATATGGGCTTCAAGATGTATTGCAGCTTTGGAAACGGTTACCGCTTGACGCATGATGCGGCTTATAAGGATATTCTGCTGGAGTCTGCTGCAACATTAATCACTCGCTACAAACCGACTATAGGTTGTATTCGTTCATGGGACCATAGCCGTGATAAATGGCAGTGTCCGGTTATCATTGACAATATGATGAACCTTGAATTGCTGTATTGGGCATTTAAGGAAACGGGTGATTCGGTGTATTATAATATTGCGACGACGCATGCTCGTACTACGATAAAAAATCATTTCCGCGATAATTACAGCTCTTATCATGTGGTGGATTATGATACGATCAGTGGCGAAGTGCTTCATAAGCATACGCATCAGGGCTATAACCACGAATCGGCTTGGTCGAGAGGACAAGCATGGGGATTGTACGGTTATACCATGTGCTATCGTGAAACGAAACTGCCTGAATTCCTGTCTCAGGCTGAAAATATAGCTAATTACATTTTCACCAATCCTACTATGTCGGAAGATATGGTAGCTTATTGGGACTTTGATGTTCCGAGCATTCCGAACGAACCACGCGATGCTTCTGCTGCTGCTGTAATGGCTTGTGCAATGTACGAATTGTCTATGTATAATGCAGAGAAGTCGGCACAATATAAGAAATGGGCAGATACTATCGTTGAAAGTTTAAGTAAGAACTATCGTGCTCAGTTGCAGGGTGATTATGGTTTCTTGCTGTTGCACAGCACTGGTGCACGCAACTTTGAAAGAGATGTACCTTTGGTTTATGCCGACTATTACTTCCTGGAGGCTTTGCTCAAGAAGGCAAAGCTGGAGAAGGAAGGTACGGCAATCTTATAAATGATGAAAATATCAATAGGTATGAGACGTTTTATTTTATTGTTAGTGATAACTTGTTTCGCCGCAGGTACTTTCCAAGCGAAAGTACCTGTAGCGGATAACAAGATCCGGTTGACAGATAATTGGGAGTTCCTCCGCCAAGATGTGGGGAATATCTGGGAACTGGTTCGTCCGGTAAGGAAAGGGCAGCCGGAGGAACAACCGATATGGACAAAGGTTACTCTGCCCCACTGCTTTAATGCAGAAGATGCGGTAGATCCCGACTTGAACTACTATCAAGGACCGGGTTGGTATAAGACTCGTTTGAAGTTGGATAACCCATATCCCAACGGACGCATCCTACTGGAATTTGAGGGCGCAGGTCAGAAGACGGATGTATATATCTATATGACTAAAGTGGGTAGCCATGTCGGCGGTTATGACAGTTGGAATGTGGATATAACGGATGCCGTGCGGGCGTTTCTTTCGAGCAAAGAAGCGGAACGCTTTGGGGGTGAAGTTCCTTTAAGCATTCGTTGTGACAATACGCGGGATGCCGAAATGATACCTTCGGATTTGTCGGATTTCAATCTGTATGGTGGAATCTATCGTTACCTGAATTTGGTCTATCTGCCGGAAGTCTCAATCGCTTCCCTACGGGTAGATCCGGTTTTGGATGCCAAGATGAAGAACGGTACATTAAAAGTATCCGGCACGTTCTATAATCCTGCCGATGTGCGTGAAGCCTCAGTAGAGATAGCCGTGAAAAATGCGAAAGGAGAGGCCGTAGCCACACGGACTCTCGATAGCGTCACTCCGTTGGGAGATATGGCCCTCTTGGATGTTCAGATAGCCAAGCCGCAGCTTTGGAATGTGGATAGTCCTGCATTGTACACTTGTGAAGTGACGGTTACGGCAAACGGGCAGAAGATGACCGCAAGCGAGCGTTTCGGTTTCCGTTCGTTCGAGTTTATAGAGAAAGGTCCTTTCCTGCTGAATGGAAAGCGTCTTTTGCTCAGAGGCACGCATCGGCATGAAGACCATGCGGGAGTAGCTGCCGCCATGACCGAGGAGCAGATGATAGAAGAAATGAAGATGATGAAGGATATGGGAGTGAATTTCATTCGTCTTGGACATTATCAGCAATCTGAAATCATTCTGAACCTTTGTGATGAACTGGGTATTCTGGTTTGGGAAGAAATTCCCTGGTGTCGTGGTGGGGTCGGCAATGAGCAGTATCGCGGGCAGGCTAAGAGTATGTTGGCGAATATGATCACCCAGCACTACAATCATCCTTCGGTGATCATCTGGGGCTTGGGCAATGAGAATGACTGGCCGAACGACTTTCCAGAGTTCGAGCAGCGTGAAATCCGCAGTCTGATGAGCGAACTGAATACATTGTCCCATCATCTGGATGCCGGACGCAAGACGGCCATTCGCCGTTGCGCTTTCTGTAGCGATATTGTAGATGTATATTCCCCTTCAATTTGGGCAGGATGGTATCGTGGAGTCTACACGGACTATCAGAAAATGTCCAGAGAAGAAATGGAGAAGGTGAAACACTTCCTGCATGTAGAGTGGGGTGGGGATAGCCATGCCGGCCGGCATGCGGAAGCCACGGCACCCATACGCAAAGAAGGAGAAAATGACGGTGATGCCGCCCTGAATGGTTCGGCCTTGGTATTGAAGAAGGGGGACTGGTCGGAAAGTTACATTGTGAAACTGATAGACTGGCATCTGAAGGAACAGGAAACCATGTCGTGGCTGACCGGTACTGCTTTCTGGCCGTTTAAGGACTTCTCTACTCCGGTACGTCCGGACAATCCGGTGCCGTATGTGAATCAGAAAGGGGTGGTAGAACGGGATTTCACAAAGAAAGAAAGCTATTACGTCTTCCAGTCATATTGGGCACAAAAGCCGATGATTCATATCTATGGGCATGGCTGGCCCGTGAGATGGGGGGATGCAGACGAAGAAAAAGAGATTTTGGTCTATTCCAATTGTCCGGCAGTAGAACTATTCGTGAATGGTGAAAGCCAAGGGGTGCGCAAGCGCAACAGCCAAGACTTTCCTGCTGCCGGTTTACGTTGGAGTGTGAAACTCGCCAAAGGCCGGAATACGCTTCGTGCTGTATCAGTTGGCAAAGAGGCTCTTTCTGATGAATTGAGTTTTGAATACCAGACAGAGAAGTGGGGAAAGGAACATGCCTTCAAGATTACCTCTACCCCTCGCGAAGATGGTACGGTGGAAGTGGAGGCGCAATTGGTTGATGCCAATGGAGTCAGATGCCTCGATTCCAGGATCTTTGTCTATTTCGATATTGCAGGCGACGGAGAATTGATCCAAAACCAAGGGACCGTGACAGGCTCACGCAAGGTACAGGCACGTAACGGAAGGGTTCAGATCAGGGTCAAGACACACAACGGAACCTCTTGCGTGGCAGTGAAAGCGGATCAGGTAAAGACTTCATTTATAACGATACAGTAGCTGAAAAAGATCGGTCTTATAGCGATACAGTAGCTGAAAAAGATCAGTTTTATAGCGATACAGTAGATAAAAAAAGTAGGTATTATAACGTTACAATAGATGAAAAAGGTAGGTATTTTATTTTTAGGGATATGTGCTTTACTGCTCGTTTTTTGTTCTTCGCAGGGTGACGGTAAAGACTACGTAAAGAGTGTTTTGAAACAAGGGATATTGGAACGCGCAGCTGCGAATTTGAAGGAAGAGCCGGTAACGGTTACTGCCTTCATCGCAGAGCGTAGTGCAGGCGATGTGCACGACTTCTATTCGGAAGGTGACTATTGGTGGCCGGATACGTTGAATCCCGACGGGCCTTATATCCGTCGGGACGGGCAGACGAATCCGGATAATTTCGTGGCCCATCGTCATGCCATGATCCGCTTTAGTTCGATTGTGGCAATCTGACTTCCGCCTATTTGCTGGAGCAGGAGCAGAAATACGTAGATGCGGTGCTGGAGCACGTACGTGCCTGGTTCGTGAACAAGGCGACGCGTATGAATCCTAATTTGCAGTATGCACAAGCCATCAAGGGAATCGCCACAGGGCGCGGCATCGGTATCATCGACACGATACACCTCATGGAAGTGGCGCAATCCTTGTATCGGCTGGAGAAATTGGGACTGCTTTCCGAAGACGATATCAAGTCTACCAAACGGTGGTTTGCCGATTATCTGAACTGGATGTTCACGCACCAGTATGGCATCGACGAGATGAACGCCAAGAACAATCATGGAACTTGCTGGGTGATGCAAGCCGCAGTGTTTGCCCGCTATGTCGGCGACAAGGAGATGCTGGACTACTGCAAGAAGCGCTACAAGGAAGTTCTCTTGCCCAACCAGATGGCCGAAGACGGCAGTTTCCCCTTAGAAACCGCCCGTACAAAGCCCTACGGCTATTCTCTTTTCAACCTGGATGCAATGGCAACCATCTGTCAGACCCTTTCGGACGAAACCGACAACCTGTGGACTTATACGGCAGAAGGAAACAAGAACATGGAAAAGGGAATCGGATTTATCTATCCCTATGTGCTTGATAAAGAGAGCTGGACCTATCCGAAAGACGTGATGTACTGGGATGAATGGCCGGTGGCACATCCTTTCCTGGTGTTCGGGGCTTTGCAGACGGACAATGAGGAGTGGCTGTCTACGTGGGCGCGTCTGGAACATTTCCCTGTGACGGATGAAGTGGTGCGTAATTTGCCTGTACGTAACCCATTGATTTGGATTTAGAGACAGATAAATTGCTCTACCCAAGTTCCGCAGCCCGGCTTTTGCAGGGAACAGCGCAACAGGCAGACCAGGCGTTACAGCCGACAAGCAGGGGCAAGCGACAAGTAATCGGCTTTTCCGGAAGCGCATACTTCTCCTTGCCTTCTATAACGCAGGCTAAAAAACGCCGTTTAACGTCTGTTTGCACTATAGTAACGATATGTTAACGCTGTAGCGCCATTCTGCCCTTGCAACAGGATTGCTCGTTCATCGTTCGCTAAAAACGGTTTTTTAACGGAGGTACAACGGAGGTAGAGCGAAGGCAGAGCGGAGGTAGAGCGTCCCGAAAAAGGGGTCGGAGAGCCGGAATCTGCTCAAAACGCCCCCGACAGCGCGACGGGAAATCCCCGGAAAGCGGGAAAAAAAACGAAAAAAAGGAAAAAATAATCCTCAAATTAAGATTATTTAACCGGTTTTCGTGAACCCTGTAACCCTCCGGAGAACCGGACAGTTACCGACTTGAGAAACTTAAATCGCATTAGATTTAAAAACAAGTTGCCGACTTGGGAAACTTAAATCGCATCAGATTTAAAAACAAGTTACCAACTTGAGAAACTTAAATCACATTAGATTAAAAAACAAAGCATATGACTCGAAAAATAGTAATAGGAGTATGTATATGGTGTATGGGAAGCATCAGCCTCCCTGCCGTAGCACAAAACAGAGTTGTGAACCAGCGCACCACGGGTACGATGGTCGAAGGAGAAGTAACGATGCTGGTAACCCAAGAAACCACCACCCACTACCGGCGGACCACTTCCCAGGGCGTATCGGAAGCCAAATTAGGGTACACTCCCGGAGTCACCCCCCCGCACTTGGCACTTCCTCTGGCCGAGACCGTGATGGCAAGATATCCGGACTACCGGATGGCCTACTGGAAAGATTACACCTATGTACAAGGATACATGTTCGAAGCGATGGACCGCTTGGGGCAATTGACCGCCGACAACAAGTATCTCGAATACATGAAAGCATACATAGACCACTTTGTCGATGAAAACGGCAACTACCGTGGCGGCGCACTGACCAATCTCGACAACTTCATGACAGGCTCAGCCTTTTGCACCCTCTACCATCGTACGGGCAATGAAAAATACAAAAAAGCAGTCTTGCAGATCCTGGCGGCCGTCGACAAGTACCCCAGCTCGGACGGGCAGTTCTGGCACGGAAACCGCAGCCCGAACATGTGGATTGACGGCGTATTCATGATGCAGATGTTCCTGATACGTTGCGCCCAATATGTCGGAGAAGCGGACTACTGTTATGACGTGGCATGCCGGAACATCATGGCTGCCGCCCGCCACCTGCAACGCCCCGATGGACTGGTGCTTCACGCCTGGACCACAGAACCGGAAAAAGCAGCGTGGGCAGACAAGTCTACAGGACTTTCACCCGAAGTTTGGAGTGAAGGAATGGGCTGGTACACCCTGATCGTCCCCGAACTGCTTGCCGCGCTGCCCAAGACCCATAAAGACTATCAGTCGGTGCTCGACATCTACCTGAAGATGTGCAAAGGGCTGAAAGACGTGCAGGACAAGAAAACCGGAGGCTGGTTCATGGTGGTAGACAAAGGGGAGAATCCCCTGAATTTTATCGACCCCTCAGGAACAGCGATGTTTGTCTATTCCATCCGGCGCGGCGTCCAACTGGGCCTGCTGAAAGCCAAAGAGTATGCCCAGGTTGCCGAAAAAGGATACAAGAGCCTGTTTCCCTTCATACAGGTGAACGACCGCGGTCTGCTGGACGTGATAGGCGCGTGCGATGGTGTGGTGATTAAGCAAAATTTTGTAGAATATGTTACTGTCCCCAAGATCCTGAATGCCAAAGAAGCCGTAGCCGGCATCTTGTGGGCTTCTGTCATCATGGAAACAGAACAATTGAAAAAATAAACAAGAATGAGAATCTTACGCAGTCTGATCATGGTGGGCGTATGGCTTGTGGCGCTCTCCGTTCGTGCCGATAATGCGGATGAATTGGCGCGCATCAAGCAGAATTATGTCCGGATGCTGGTACCCTCGGGCGAAGACCCGTCCGGTTTGTTGTCTATACTTTCGTCCATTCAGCCGGAGAAGGAAATGTCGGACCAGGCGGTAGTGGAGCTACACCAACGTTATCCTTTCGATTTAAAGAAGATAACAACCTATATCTCTTCTCTCACCGATGCCGGAACGTGGCCCGACATTAATTACGAAGATAAAAAACGCTCGGGATGGGAACCCAAACTTCATGCCGAGCGCATCCTGGAACTGGTGAAACTCTATAACTCCAAGCAAACTGCTTATTATCATTCTCCCGAAGTAGAGACGGTGATCCACAAGGCATTGGACTATTGGTTTACCGCCCGACCGGTGTGTCTGAATTGGTGGTACAATCAGATAGGCATCCCTAAAACGCTGGGCACGGCCTTCATCTTGTTCGAAGACAAACTGAGTCCGACCGAGAAGCAGCAAGCCATCACCGTAATGGAAAATGCAAAGTTCGGAATGACTGGACAGAATAAAGTGTGGCTTGCCGGAAACGTGATGATGCGTGCGTTGTTGCAGAACGATTATGCCTTGGTCAAAATGGCGCGTGACACGATTGCTTCCGAAATCGTATCGGGCGGGAAAGAAGGCATCAAAGACGACTGGTGCTTCCATCAGCACGGCGCCCAACAACAGTTTGGTAACTACGGGCTTTCATTCGTCTCCGGAATGAGCTTCTTCTCGGGACTCTTTTCTGGCACCTCCCTGGCCTTTGACGATCGGCAGCTGGCCATTCTGAGCACGCTGATCGACAGGGGCTACCGCTGGATTATCTGGCGTGGGATGATGGACGTGAATGCCTTAGGACGCCAGCTCTTCCATCACGCCCCCGTGCATAAGGCATTGGGACTTGCTTTTGCCGCCTCCGAGTTGGGAGGAGGCGAGTCGCAGTCGTGTGCGGCTGTCGCTGCGGCTTTGCTCCACGACAATTATCCGGCGCCCGAGCGCAACACCCTGACAGGGCATAAGCATTTCTGGCAGTCGGACTATACAGTCCATCGGCGTCCCTCGTGGATGGCTTCCATAAAGATGGCTTCCGACCGCATTGTAGGTGCGGAGATGATGAATGGCGACAACATGAAAGGCTATTACATGGCCGACGGGGCAACCTATATCTATAAGGACGGTAAGGAATACCTGGATATTTTCCCTCTTTGGGACTGGCGTAAACTGCCGGGAGTGACGGCTTTTGAGGATGACGCCCCTATGCCGTTGATTAAAAGTTACCAGCCTCGCAATAAAGGAACCTTTGTCGGTGCTGTTTCAGACGAAGAACAAGGTATGACCGTCATGGAGCTGGACCGGGCCGGAGTGAAAGCACACAAGGCATGGATTTGTACAGATGATTTCCTGCTTTGTCTGGGAGCCGGCATACAGGCCGATAGCAATTTGGTCGTAACGACTTCGATAGAACAATGCCATAAGAAGGGGGAACTTCTTGCTTGGAAAAAGAAAGAATGGAATACGGCCGATGAGAAACAGACGGCTACGGCAGGAGAACATCGCTTCTTTCATAACAATACGGGATATATCGTATGGGGAAATGAAGGCGAGATCGTTGCCGAAACGGCAAACCGCACAGGACGTTGGCATGATGTGATGCAGATGTATCGTCCGACGGAAGTGCAAGGTGAGGTCACTACTCTTTATCTGAAACATGGAGCATCTCCTAAGCAGGCTGCATATCAATATCTGATATTGCCGGCAGCCGACAAAGAGAAGGTGGCAGACTTTGATTTGTCGGATATCCGGATACTTCGTAATGATACAATCGTACAGGCTGTTTATGCAGAAAAGAAATCCACTTGCTGGATAGCTGCTTATCGGCCGGCACAGTTGGCAGTTGCAAAGGGTATCACACTGAACATTCAGACTCCCGGAGTCTATATGATACGAAAGCGTGGAAAAGGACGATACACGATAAGCTGTGCCAGTCCGACACAACAAGAAGAATCTGCAAAACTCGAATTTAACCGTAAACAGATACATATCTCTTTGCCCCAAGGAAAAGAGAAGGGTAAAACAGCTTCCGTGGAGGTTGTAGTTCGTTAAAAAGTACCTTTTGAGGCATTTCTCCAAGCGTTTGGAATAATATTGCAAGCCTTGTATGTAGGATACGCCTATTTTTGTTTTTGAAAAACAACAGATAGACTATGAATACATACAAGGCTTTTATTTTAGGGTTAGCATTGTTGGGTACCAGTCCGCTGAAGGCTCAATCAATGATGGATGCTTATAAAGCGGTCTTTACTGCTCCCCCTCAACATGTTCCTACAACCAAAACTCCGGATGCCCCTTTGGCAGGCAATGGAGACATAGGTATCACCATGGGCGGCACCCCTGATAAAATTTGTTTTTATGTCGGTAAGAACGACTTCTGGAGGGCTTATCCGGTTTATCCCGGTGGTATTGCGTTGCCTGGTGGATTGGATATTTCGATAGATGAACTTCAGGGTGCATCGTATTATGTGGAACAATTGCCGGGCTCGGCTGAGATAGCTGCTAAATTTGCTACTTCCCGTTGCAAACTAAAGTTATCTGCATGGGTTGCAGCAACCGATAATAAGGTCATCATAGAGTTGGAGTCGGATAGGGCAGTAACTGCCCGTCTGCGCTTATGGGCAGCCGAGGGTAATACTTCGACTACGGCATACGGCATGGATAAAGTGATGTGGGTGAGTCGTTCATTTGAGAATACTGAATTGTTGCGTTGGCCTACCCATGTGGCATTGGCTCTAAATTCAGATACCGACAAACTCTCTCTTACGCCCGGAAGGAAAATCTGTTTGGTGATATCTGCCTATACTAATCATGATACGCCGGATTGGAAGAATAAAGCTATTACGGAGGCTGACGGAATAACGGAACCCGCAATCGAGCAGTTGCGCAAGGAACATCATGCTTGGTGGGATAACTTTTGGAAACAGTCTCATATCAATATTGGCGATGCTTATTTTGAGAAGTATTATTATCAGTCCCAATATTTGTTTGCCTGTTCTTCTCGCGAAGGAAAGTTTGCACCTGGAATCTGGGGACCGTTTGTTACGCGCGATGAGGCAGCATGGGGAGGCGATTATCATCTGAATTATAATTATCAGGCACCTTATTGGGCATCTTTTTCTTCCAACCATATTAGCCTGACGGATAATTTCGACCAGCCGCTGTTGGATTATATGGAATCCGGCAGGAAGCATGCACAGGATTTGTTGGGATGCAGGGGAATTTATTATCCGGTGGGCATCGGTCCGAAAGGGTTGTGTACGGCTATGTGGCCGTTGACTCCGGAAGAGATGCAGGAGAAATATGCAACTCGTGAGAATACGATAGATGGTGGTTATAAGTTTTTGGGACAGAAGATAAATGCTGTGTTCAGTGTTGGAAATATGCTGATGCGTTATTATAGTACGTATGACGAAGCGTATGCCCGCAAAGTATATCCCTATCTTGTGGCTTGTGCCGATTTCTGGGAAGATTATCTTTCTTTGGAGGGTGGGCGTTATGTCATCCGCATGGATCACTTCAATGAAGTAATGCCCAATAAGCGTAATGGAGGTATTTGGCGTGATCGTTTGGGTGATTTTAATTCCACTCTTTCTTTGGGACTGGTTCGGATGCTGTTTCAGGGAGTGTTGGATATGAGTGATTTCCTCTCGGTTGATCAGGTGCGGCATTTCCGTTGGAAAAATATTTTAGAGAAGTTGAGTGAATATCCGTTGGGGATTGCTGAAGACGGACGTCAAAGTTTGAAGAATATGGAGAAGGGTCCTCAGGATAGAGATGTACCGGCATCGGGCTTGAACAGAGTTTCTATTCATGGGCTGATTCTTCCGGGAGGAGTTGCGGGACCGGTGACGGATGCCGGATTCAATGCTATCTTGTTGAATGATGTTGCGCACTGGGCAGAAAAGCAGCGTGAACCTAATGATTGGGGAAATACTTCTAATAATGGCATTGAAACGTGTTATCCCGGAGCGGTGCGCGTAGGATATCCTTCGGATAAGATACTGTCATATATGAAGAAACGCATAGAAATGAATGTATATCCCAATTATTGGATTGTACAAGGTGGGGGAGGTATCGAGACTTTAGCAGCTGTTCCTTTGACAATAAATGAAATGTTGTTGCAAAGCTACGAAGGTGTTATACGGGTTTTCCCGAATTGGAATTCGAAGAAAGATGCTTCGTTTGAGAATCTGAGGGCTTATGGTGCATTTTTAGTTAGCTCTACATTAAAGAAAGGTAAGGTGCAGGGAGTTGCCATTGTTAGTGAGAAGGGACGTGTCTGTAAGATAGAAAATCCTTGGAAGGGACAATCGGTGCAGGTTACCCGTGGAGGTAGAAAGGCAGACGTCCTTTATGGAGAATATCTACAGATACCAACTGTTGTAGATGAAAGAATAGAATTAAGTTTATATACAAATCCATAAATTTAAGAATCAAATGAATGATATGAAAAAATTAGTAAGTGGCATTGTTGCCATAGCGCTTTGTGCAGGTATGTCTGCTCAGACGAAATTGCCGCCAGGATGGCAATCCAGTTATGTGCAGATCAGCCCAAAGGGGGAGTTGGTTTATCATCCCGACAAACAGGGAAATACGATTCCGGACTTTAGTCGTGTGGGATATCATCATGGCGATAAGTCAATCCCTTATTATCCGGTGACGAAAGTCGTATATCCGGTAGAAAATGGCGATAATCGTCAGCGCATTCAAGATGCGATAGATGAGGTGTCTCGCATGAAACCTGACAAAGACGGTCATCGCGGAACGGTTTTGTTGAAACGTGGGGTATACTATGTTCACGGAACAATCCACATCAACACAAGTGGAGTTGTTTTGACGGGTGAAGGAGATAATGTGAATGAAACTCGCCTGTTGGCCATTGGTAAACAGCGTTTTTCATTGATACAGGTATCAGGCGCAGGAAAAATGGAAAAGGTGCCCGGTACCAGAGTGAAGATTACGGATAGTTTTGTGCCGGTAGGTACCCATTCTTTTCAGGTATCTTCTGCTAAGAAGTTTCAGGTAGGTGACCGTATCATTGTTTATCGCCCAGGAACGGATAATTGGATTCATGATATTAAAATGGATCAGATTGTCGAGCGTAAAGGAACCCGCCAGTGGACAGCCCAGGAGTATAATCTTTCTTTTGAACGTGAAATCGTGAAGATAGAAGGCAATCGGGTCTTTATTGATAATCCGGTGATGATGCAGATGGAAGATAAATATGGAGGTGGCGAGATCTTTAAATATACTTTTGCAGGACGCATCAATGAGGTCGGAGTCACTAATATGTGTTTGGAGTCAGAGTTTGAACATTACGAAGACAATCAGCATGGCTGGATCGGTGTTCAGTTTGATAAAGTAGAGAATTGCTGGGCACGTAATTTGACTTGCCGTTATTTCGGTTACTCGGCAGTGAGCTGTGAGCGCAATGCGAAAAATGTGACGGTGACGGATTGTCGTTGTTTGGAAACAAAATCTTTGATAACTGGGGGGCTCCGGTATTCCTTTAATAATTGGGGGCAGCAAAATTTATTTATGAATTGCCAAAGTACGGAAGGGCGTCATGACTATGTGACCGGTGCTCGTGTATGTGGGCCGAATGTGTTTTATAATTGTACGGCATCACAATCTTATGCAGACATAGGACCTCATCATCGTTGGGCAGTGGGTACTCTTTATGACAATGTGGTTACAGATGGAGAAATCAATGTGCAGGACCGTGGTAAGATGGGTAGCGGACATGGTTGGGCTGGCGTGACTCAGGTTCTTTGGAATTGTCGTGTAAAGCGTGCTGCCGTACAGAGTCCCTGGACATCCGGTTACAATTATAATTTTGGTATGAAAGGAGAAAAATATCCGGGAGTGTTTACAGATCGTCCTGACGGTGTTTGGGAAGGACAGAATGAAAAAAACGTTTTTCCCCGTTCGCTTTATGTCGCTCAGTTAATGGCTCGTCATAAAAATATGGATCTGCATATACTGACTAAATAACTCTGAAATGATTTGCATTTAGGCATTGTAAAATTGTAGTTTATAGTAATTGATTGAATTATAGGATACTATAAAATTTTAGTTTTTGCAAATTATAAGATTTTGAGATATAATTGATAGTATTTGATACAATCTTTAAATCTCATTTCATAAAATTGTTGTTTGTTTGCAATAGCGAAAATAACGATGTCTAACTTTAAAATAATGTATTGATATTATGTAAAAAAACAATTAAATCATGAACAACTCAAAAAGAATTTCCAGTGAAATTCCTTGTTAATTTAGGTCTAATTTTTAAAAAAAGTAGTTTAATGAAAAAGAAAGAACACAAATCGAAATCGCTGCTATGGCGATTATTTTTCGTTCTGTTTGCATTTTCTATGAGTATTAATCTCTATGCTCAGGAAATTACAACAATCGGTACGGTTGTCGATCAAAATGGAGAACCTCTAATTGGAGTAACAGTTTCCGTTATGAAAGGCAGTAATGGAACTATTACTGATATTGATGGTAACTTCTCTATTAAATGCAACAAAGGAGCCACATTGAAATTTAGTTATATTGGCTATAAGGATGTGACACAAGTTACTATGGGTACTAAAATGAATATTGTACTGACAGAAGATGCTCAAGCATTGGATGAAGTTGTAGTTATTGGTTACGGTACAGTAAAGAAGAGAGATCTGACAGGTGCTATCTCTACTGTAAATGCCAAAACGATTGAAGAACGTCAACCTACCGATGTATTTCAAGCATTACAAGGAGAGGTGTCCGGTCTACAAATTTCCAATAATTCAGGTGCTCCAGGTGATACAGGTACTATGCTGATTCGTGGTGCTTCTACTATGGGGTCAGGTGTTACTCCATTGTATATCGTAGATGGTGTTGCTGTAGATAATATCTCTACTATTAATCCTGGAGATATTGAAAGTATGGAAGTTTTAAAAGATGCTGCTTCTGCTGCAATTTACGGTTCTCGTTCAGCTGCTGGTGTAATCATTATCAGCACCAAACGCGGAAAAGAAGGTGCTCCAGCTAGAATATCAGTGAAGTACAATCATTCAATGAAGAAACTGGGACATAAGATTGACCAAGCAAATGCATTTGAACGCTACTTGAAAGAAAGAGCCGGTAACGCAGGAACTTCTTTATGGAAAACCAGTAATGACTCTTTACATCCTAACTTTATGGCTGATAACGATTATCAGGATTTGATTACTCGCATGGCTCATTCCAACCAAGTCGATATCAACATCAGTGGTGCAAAAAGTAAAATGAGTTACTATACAAGTATTGGCTATTTGAATGAACAAGGTATTGTTTTAAATAGCTATTTGAATCGTATTACTTCTAGGACTAACGTTGATTTCACCATATCAGATCGTTTCAAATTAATGAGTCGTTTCAATGTGGCGTATACAGATAAGAATAATATTAATACCGGTGGTGTAATCAATCAGGCATTACGTCGTCCACCACAAATGGCACTCTATTTCCCTGATGGTTCTTATGTATATAATAATGGTGGTCAGTTCAATCCAATAGCTGATGCTTATGAACGTGTCAATAAAAGCGTTTCTTATTCGGTTTCTTTGTATCAGGGAGCAGAATACCAGCTTATGAAAGGTTTGATCTGGTCTGCCAATGTACAAGGTGAATTGAAAATCAATCGTAATGACCAATTGATTCGTGGAGATTTGGTTTCTTCTGGTATTAGTTCTGGTTCTAATGATGTAAAACTTCCTCGTAAATTGGCAGCAGAAACCTACATTAACTTTGCTAGGGATTTCAAAGAGCATTCAGTAGGTGCCATGCTTGGTACTAGTGTTGAGGATTGGCGTGATGAAACGTTCCATTTGGAAGGTAGTGATTATGTGTCAGAATCCATTCTTACTTCTAATGCTCAGCAAGTGAAAGACCTGACAAAAACCAAAACTACTTATGAAAGTCATGCTATGGCATCTTTCTTCGGGCGTGTAAACTATAGTTATAAGGGGAGATATATATTTACATCAAATCTTCGTTATGATGGTTCTTCACGCTTTGTTGGCAACCGTTGGGGATTATTCCCGTCTGCATCAGTTGCATGGCGTGCTTCTGATGAATTCTTCTTTGATTGGGCAAAGCCTGTGCTGACTGATGCTAAACTCAGAGTTAGTTGGGGTACAAATGGTAATGAACGTGTTGGTAACTATGAATCAATCAACCAATATAATATTGGTTCATATTATAATGGCATCATTGGAGTTACTCAAACGAATAAATTGGCTAATCTTAATTTAAGTTGGGAATCAACAGAACAAACTAATATAGGTTTGGATGTTACGTTGCTCGATGGACGTGTTTCTTTTGTTGCAGAATATTATATAAAGAAAACCAAAGATTTGCTGGCTGATGAAGTAATACCTTCGGAACTGGGCGTTAGCAGTATGCGTGTCAATATGGGTAATATTGAAAATAAAGGTATTGAACTTACGTTAAATGCAACTCCCATTCAAACTCGCGATTTCTCATGGCAAACTACACTTACCTATACTAAGAACAAAAACAAAGTATTGAAGCTATCAGAAGGTAAAAGTTTTGTAGAAGATGGCAAATACTTGATTGAAGAAGGTTCACCTTTAGGACAATGGTTTGGTCAGAAAGCTTTGGGTATTTATGCCACAGATGAAGCGAATGCATACATTAAGAATAGTGACGGCTCATTTGGAGAACGTTTAATCCCTGTCTATCAAAGAGATCCAAATAATTATAATAACTATATTTATGGTTCTAACGGTAAACCTATCTTCTCACATTATGAGACAAAAAGTGGTCAAAAATATACAGGTGATGTAGGGCAAATGACCACTGCAGGTTCTGTAAGCAAAGGTGGTGATATCATTTGGGATGACTTGGATCATGACGGTATAATTGGTGATTCGGACAGACGAATTTTGGGTAATGGTATGCCTACATGGTACATGGGGTGGACTAACTATTTGAACTATAATAGTTTTTCTTTATCATTCTCATTCTATGGAAGTTTTGGCAACAAGATTTATAATAAGCAACGTCGTGACCTGTTACAGAATTCATCATCAAACATGACTCCCTTAGCAAGAGACTGTTATCGTTTGTGGAAATATCAGGGACAGATAACAGAAGTTTATAGCAGTGCTAAAGCAACAACAGGTGTAAACAATGCACGTGAACTTTCATCTTTCTTCTTGGAAGATGGTGATTATATTCGTCTTACGAATGCTCGTTTGGCATACAGAGTTGACCGTAATTTCACTAAACGATTCCATATCTCCGATCTTCAGTTGTATGTATATGGAAACAATCTTCTTACTTGGACGAAATACAAAGGATTTGATCCGTCAAGTATATCTAATAGTAATGTACTCCGTCCGGGTATTGATAGTGGACGATATCCTACCGCAAGAGAAATTGGTTTCGGATTAAATGTTAACTTTTAACTTGTAACAACTTATGAAAAGATTAAAATATCTACTAATTGCTAGTGTCAGCCTACTGCTCTCTTCCTGTGAGAACTTTTTAGACAGGCAGCCCGAAAGTTCGCTGTCGGGTGAAACATTTTGGACCTCAGAACAAGATCTGAAAACCTGGAATGCAGGTATGTATGACGGTTTACAATCTACTTTACGTACAAACTGGTTTTATTGGGGGGAACTTCGTTCTGGTATATATGCTGAACGTGGAACAGCTTACGATCGTAACCTATTATATAATGGTTTGAATTCTCAATCGGGTTCTTCCAGTTGGAGTGATCTTTACAAAACGATTTATCGTGCAAATGCAGCAATAAAACATATTCCAACCAGTCCGATAGGTAGTTCTGTGTCTGATCCATATTTAGGTCAGGCTTATGCTATGCGTGCATTGATGTATTTCTATGCGATACGTGTATGGGGGGGAGTTCCTAAAATTACTGAGCCAATGGAGGACGTCTCCTCCCAAGAACGATATTATGGAAGAACTTCTGTAGAAGAATTAAAAGCTTTTATTTTGGAAGATATCGAGAAAGCATTAGAACATATTGGAGCTTCCACAGATATGTCCAGTACCAGTAAATACTATTTAAATCGCGGTGCTATAATGGCATTGCGTGTGGATGTATTAATGTGGTATAAGGAATATGATAAAGCATTGATAGCAGCTAATGATTTGCTAACAAATTATAAGTATAGTCTTGAACCTGCTCTTACTTATTCCAGCATGTTTTTAAATCCATCTAGTTCTAAAGAGATGATATTCAATCTTTTCTGGAACTATGAAGAAGATGGTAATGGTTTTGGATATGCTCAAGAACTTGCTTCAGGTTCAAATACGATCCGGTATCATCCAACAAAAACATATTATAAAGAACTGGTATCCCGTAAGAGAGAAGATACTCGCGTAACTATGATCATGGATACATTTGCCATCAGTTATTTCATTACTCCTGATGAAATGATAGAAGAGTCATATGAAAAAGCGATGAATGGTGATTATGGCAATGCTGCCAACTTCCAGATTAAATGTCCGAAATTCACCGCATATGGAGCAACTGCTAATGATGGTAGACCTGGCTATTCCTACGTTGCTAATGGATCATGTTCTACTCACATGCCTATTTATCGTGTAGCAGATATATTGTTGTTAAAAGCAGAAGCTTTAGTGTTGGGTACAAATAAAGATTATCAAGGTGCGATTAATATTGTCAATCAAATACGTGAACGTGCAGGCTGGGAAAAGACCGCAGTTTTAGCGGATTATCCAACTGAAAAGGATTTGATAAAATTAATCATTGATGAACGTACCATTGAACTATGGGCGGAAGGTAAACGTTGGTTTGACCTAGTACGTAATGATATGGTAAAAGAATATTTAGATCCATATTTGCAGAATGAAGACTTGGGTGATCAGAGAATTCCGGAGGGCTTTGTTATCGGTGCAGACAAAGGAGCTAATCAGATCGGTGGTTACGGTAGAATTTTGTGGCCCCTGAACCAGGATGTATTCCGCAAGAATCCATCTATGAAAGGACAACAGAACAAGCCTTATGAAGAATAACAATAATGTCTTAAATAAAAATGAATATGAAAATCTATAGATATTTTATAAGTCTTGCCCTATTTTGTATTTCCTTGAGTTCATGTACTTTGTTTGATCTTGATTTTCAGAGCAACAATGAATATGAAGCAAAACAGGCAGATAATAGGGTAAATATGACAATTTGGGAATTTATTCAGAGTCGTCCTGATATTTTCAGTACTTTAATTGAAGGTATTCAATATGCCGGAATCGAAGATTTGTATAAAGAAGAAGGTAATACGCATATATTGCTTACTAATAGTGCCCTTAGCAATGGAGATAATTGTTTTTGGCAGAAAAATCCGGTGATGCTTCCTGGGGATACAGAGGCTGCCGCCGCCACTGCGTGGGAACAATATGACAAAAAAGTCGTAAAGGAATTGCTGACATATCATATTGTAAAAGGAGAATGGTCCTATTTTAATCTAAATTCTTCGGATCGTTGGATTGAAACCTATGGAGAAGGTAGTTTTTCCTACAACAAGGATGGACAAACGCTTCAAGGAGATACTGCGGTGATGTGTATCAAAGCTGGACACGATCGTAACTTACCACTTCAATTGAATAATTTTGAATGGAACTATAGAGGATTGCTGGCAGCGTCTTCCGGAAGTTGCCGCACTACTAACATTCATGCACGTGATGGTTATATCCATGTATCTGATTGGTGGCAACCTCGCCCATTGAGATATTTTTTGGGTCAAGAATAAACAAACAATATAGAAACGTATGAAAAAATTAATATTCAATATCGCTATATTAATATGTGTGATCTTCACTTCCTGTTCTGACAATGACAGCATAAATATTGTTTCATTAAACACTTTCGGTACTAAGTTTTGCCGTAATGACGTGGTGAAGGTTTTTGTTGCTGTCGAACTCAGTGATGATACAAATGTTAGCTATGAATGGGGATGTGATGGTGGAAGCATGACAAATCCTCAAGGATTATTTGAAAATGTATGGAAAGCTCCAAATGAAGCTGGAACTTATGAGATTTGGTGTACGGTGAAATGTGGTGGTAAGAAAGAAACTCGTCGCTCCAAGATGATAGTACTAGACGAACTGTTTTACTCTAATTTTGAAACTCCCTATTATAATGAAGGTTGGTCCAATGCATCTATGACGGTAGCATTTGACGCTAATAAAGGGACGAATGGTGCAGTAAAATTGACTTCTACTAAAGCAGACGGACGTTTTGCCCGTAGCTGGGAAAATGTATCTATTCCTTTCTCCACACAAGTAGATTATGCAATTAATGCTTGTCCAGCAGATAATAATTTTGCAGAAATCCGTATAGAATTTGCTCGTATCAACAATGCTACATTTTACGTAACTAAGGTATGTTTTACAACTTATCCTAAAACAGGAGCATGGAAAGCTACTTATACAACAACAGATGTGACAACAGGAGAAACGGCAGATATTATAATAGATGAAGGTTTGGACACAGCAAACTTTAAGTTTAAAAAGGATGCTTTTAAAACTATTGCAGTATCAATCGATGCAAACAGGAAATTCATTGTTTATTATGATGGCAAGAAATATTTTGAAAGCAACGTATTAGCAGGTGTACAGGATCAGTATTATGTATCTCGTTCCGGTTTCGGACTAGATAACAAAGTTGTTATCTTTGCTGACAATTTATTTGTTTTTGATAATGGCACAATCTGTACAGCAGAACCTCGTGAAAGATAAATAATAATTTCATTCATTTAAAAAGGAGAGAATATATCTATATTTGTTTAAGTATTCTCTCTTTTTTTTATTTAACAAAATAAAAGTATGAAATATCGTATTCTGATTTTATTAGCAACCATTCTGTTTTCATTGACAGGTATAGCTCAAGATAATGTAACGGGAGTTATTCTGAATGAAAATGGTAAACCAGCAAAAAAGATAAAAATACGAGTAAAGGGACGTATGAAAATGTTCTCCACTTCATCAAAAGGTACATTTGAACTGAATAATGTGAAAATGGGGGATACACTGTTGATATATCCTAATAAGAAATTGGTAGCTTATATACCTATGTTGGCGATTCCAACTTATACCATACATTTGGGGCAAAATTCGTTGCGTTACGCCACAGATGAGAAAACAATTACTTGCATGTATCAGAAAATACCAGAACAAACTTATAATAGTAATATTATTACTTATGAGAAAATACAACAATTGGATGCTAACAATTTAATAGATTTGTTACGAGGTAATGTGGCCGGACTACAAATTAATTATTTAGACGGACAAATGAAGGCTTCCATACGGGGAAGTTCATCTTTCACCCTCAGTACTGAACCCCTTTTGATTGTGGGAGGAACCGAATATCACTCATTAGAAGAAGCCAATAATGCAATATCGGTGGAAGATATACGTGAAATCGAAATTAAAAAAGATGGTTCTGAGTATGGTATGAAAGGAGCGAATGGGGTTATTATCATACGAATAAAATAATCCTTTATTAAATCTTCTACTATGAAAAACATTATTTATAACCCAATGATTTATCCTAATTTTACACCGTGAGTATTAAAATTACAAAACATTGATTATCGTCGCAATAAAAAGGCCATAATTCAGTCCCTGACTCAATGGAGTTCGCTCAAGGACTCGTTCTAAAACGATTTTTGGGGAATGAATATCTCTACATTGCATGACAGAACTGAAAACCTACAGATGGACACGAATTTCGTCTTGAATAATTGTTCCGGCAATTTATATCTCGGTGTATCCTTATACGTTTTTTAAGTCTATCAGAACTTCAGGAGAAAAATTGGCAATACTGCCGGCCTGCAATCTCCAGTTGATTGACTTGCAAGATATTCCCTTTTACTACAAATAACAGCTTTATCATACTTTGAACAAAATTTCAAACTTTTGAGATAATATTTATAATTCTATTATAATACCTCTTTCTTTGCAATATAGTTAACCCGATTATTGATCGGAGTGGTTGGTTACAAATAGAGCAATAAGAATGAGATTCTATCTATCTTTCTTAAAGAAGAAGATGTAGGCACTATGCTTTTGCAATCCAAACCATTTAATAAGAGGATAAGATAATGTAAAGAATACAATATCTATTTTAAGTCTAATCAATAAAACTAACTTTAATGAAAAAGAAAGAACACAAATCGAAATCGCTGTTATGCCGCATTTGTTTGTTTTTGCTGAGTTTCGCTTTTAGTACTATCGTACAAGCTCAGAATATAACAGTAACAGGAAGCGTGGAGGATCAGAATGGTGAACCATTGATTGGAGTGTCAGTTGCCGAACTGAATACGGCCAACGGAACAATTACCGATATTGACGGTAACTTTTCCATTAAATGTGCCAAGGGAGCGACCCTCAAATTCAGCTACATAGGTTATAAAGATGTAACAAAGGTAGTTACAGAGAGTAATCTGAAAATCACATTGGAGGAAGATTCACAAGCTTTGGAAGAAGTGGTAGTAGTGGGTTACGGTACACAGAAAAAAGGAAGTGTGACGGGAAGCGTAACCAGTGTCGACGCCAAGGCCATTGAAGATTTCCCATCTGCCAATCTCTCTTCTGCGCTGGCAGGACGCCTCTCCGGTGTATATATAAGCCAAGGTACAGGCAAACCGGGAACCTCGGCTTCGTTTAGTGTACGTGCCAAGGGTACTCCCAATAATTCCGACCCGTTGTATGTCATTGACGGCGTGGTGAGGGATAAGATGGCATTTGATGCACTGGATGCCAGCGAAGTAGCCAATATATCCGTATTGAAAGATGGGGCGTCGGCAGCGGTTTATGGTTCCCGTGCCGCTAATGGTGTAGTATTGATTACGACCAAGAAAGGCGGAAATGCGAAGCCGACCATTAATTATACAGGTACGGTAGGTATTGATGTCGCTGCCATGATTCCGGAAACACTGAGTGCCTACGAGCATGCTGTTTACTTGAATGACCGTGCCATACAGGGTTATCTTAACAATAAGATATGGAATCCGAACGTAGAACAGCAAGACCCGACCACGAAATCTTCCTGGTATACAGACGATGAATTGGCACACTTCAAAACGACAGATTATAGCTTCTTTGATGACGCTTGGAGAACTCCCTGGTCTACGCGCCATGCCATCAACATCACGGGTGGAACCGAGAAGGTACGCTACTTCATCGGCGGTTCTTATTTCTACAATGTAGGTTCGTTCGACAACCTGAAATATTCCAAGTATAATTTCCGTGCCAGCATCGATGCCGATATCAGCAAGAATCTTACCGTCGGACTGAATATCAGCACCGACAACCGCAAGGACACCAAGCCCAATTGGAAATCGGACGGCGACCGTGACCGTATGAACGACTTATACAAAGGACTATTGCTCCGTACGAAGATGATTCCGAGCATGATCGACGGCATGCCGGTGGGTAATTTCATCGAGTGGCATCCGCTGATGCTTATCAGCGAAGAATCGGGTCTGCATACGAAGAAGTGGCAGAATGTGAATGTCAATGCGACTGCCGAATATCGAGTGCCGTTCGTGAAGGGATTGAAACTGAAAATGCAGTACAACCGTACGTTGGATAACCGCTTAATCAAGAAGGTGAACTTCCCGTATGAGCTGTACAACTTCCAGACGGCCGGAACGAACAACCACTATATCGACCTGAGCAACGTGGTCGTATCTACCAAGACCCGCGACGACGGAAACTACGTATTCAAGGAAAACCAACTGTCGGAAGCCTACCAGCTGAACCTGTTCGTCACTTACGACCGTACGTTTGGCAACCATGACCTGAGTGCACTATTCGTTTACGAGCAGTCGGAAGGTGACAGCGAGAAGTTTGATGCACAACGCAACAAACTGATCACGTGGGAGATGCCGGAGTTCTTCGGTGCGAGTGGTGACGCGCTGGAATCCATCGTAGGTGCCGGTTCTGTAAGCGAGAGTGGCCGCCTCTCCTACGTAGGTCGTCTGAACTATGCCTATGCGGACAAGTACCTGCTGGAAGCCGCATTCCGTGTTGACGGTTCTACGAAGTTTGCACCCGACCAGCGTTGGGGATTCTTCCCTTCGGTTTCGGCAGGATGGCGCATTTCCAGTGAGCCGTTCTTCGAGGAGAATATCAAGTTCATTGACTACATGAAGTTGCGCGGTTCTATTGCCACCTTGGGTAATGACGCCATTGGCGGCTGGCAATGGATGGCACGATATGGAATCACGACGGGGGCTGTGTTCAACGGCTTGTCCTACGGGTTGGAGCCCAAGGAAGTCCCCAATCCGAAACTGACTTGGGAGAAATCGACCTCTTACAATATCGGTTTCGACAGCCGCTGGTTCAACAACAAACTTGATTTCAGCTTCGAATATTTCTATCGCCGGACTTACGACATCCTCGACAACCTGAACGTGAGCGTACCGACCACGTTCGGCGCATCCTTGCCCAAGGAGAACTATTCCGAGGTGAAATCCCGCGGCTTCGAAGTGGAACTGGGCTATAACGACAGGGTCGGAAAACTGGACTACTACGTAAGAGGTAATTTCAGCTACGCGAAGAGCTGGTGGTCGAAGAAGGACGAAGCGGAGAACATCCGGGCATACAAATCGGAGATAGGCCGCTCGTTGAGCCGTGAGTGGGGATTCGAGTGCATTGGCATGATTCGCACCGAAGAGCAGTTGGAGCAATACATGAAGGAGAACCCGAACATGACCATCAAAGGACAGAAGCCGGGATTGGGTATGCTGATATACAAAGACGTGCGTGGACCGGAGAGCGACGAGCCGGACGGCATCATCACGGACGATGACAAAGTAGTGATCATCGAAAACAAAGTGGCCCCCATCACTTACGGCTTCACCGTCGGCGGCAAGTGGAAAGGCTTCATGCTCGACATCTTCTTCCAAGGCATGGCGGGGCATAAGAAGCTGATGGATTTCCGCGGCAATGGCATCAATGCCCATACCAGCACGTTCAAGTACTACAACGACCACTGGACACCGGAGAACACGAACGCCTCGATGCCGGGTGCCACGCAGTACAAGAACAATGAAGCCTCCTCCTTCTGGGTGCGCAATGCCTCCTTCTTGCGCTGCAAGAACATCTCCCTCTCGTACGACTTGCCCAAGACATTCGTTCAGCGCATAGGCATCGACAAGGTACGGCTTTTCCTGAACGGCACGAACCTCTTCTTGCTGCAGGATAAGGTGAAATGGATGGATCCCGAAGCAACAAGCATCTCGGACTATCCCGTCATGAGGAACTTCTCGTTTGGTTTGAACATTACAATTTAATCAGATAAAATCACTTGAATATCATGAAATCGAAACATATCATAAAATCGAGACATATCATAACGATTACAGCATTAGCACTTGCGAGCCTGACCGGTTGCACATCCGTCCTGGACAAAGACGACCTGACCGCCGTCAGCGAAAAGGCGACATGGAACAGTGAGATCCTGGCCACGGCCTTTCTGGACAAATGCTACAAGGACAACCTGCCCACGTTCAGCGGCGATTATTCCAAATACAGCGACGAAGGCAATGGCGGAGGCGACTTCATCCACGGCCGGCTGACGGCGGTAGCCACTGCCGGAGGTCCGCTGGGTGAGCACTGGCCCTACGACAAGATATACACGCTCAACGTCCTCCTCTCCAGCATCGACGGAGGCAGCCTGCCCGAAGAGATCCGCAACCGCATCAAGGCACAGGCGCTTTTCCTGCGCGCATACCAATACTTCGAGATGGTGAAAATCTACGGCGGTGTACCCTTGGTGCTGACCCCGCAAGACAGGCATACCGATGACTTGTACGTCACCCGCAACACGGCCAAAGAGTGCATCGACCAGATCGTCAACGACCTTGACCTTGCGGCAGCCTCACTGCCCAGCATCTGGAGCGAGAGCGACTTCGGACGCATCACCAAAGGAGCGGCGATGGCGTTCAAGGGGCGCGTGCTGATGACGTATGCCAGCAAACAGTTCAATCCGAACGACGACCGTGCGCGTTGGGAAACGGCCTACAACGCCTGTCTGGCCGCCCAGAAGGAGTTGGCGGGCAATGGACAACGCGCCCTGCATCCCGTCTACAAGGAGATATGGACCAAGGAGACCACTTCCGAGACCGTGCTGACCACCCGCTTCCTCGACCCCGTGCGCACGCACACTTTCATGGCAGGACTTCGTCCGCTGGAGTTCTCGGTGGGGGCCACAGGCAACCATCACCCGACGCTGGACATGGCGCTTGCCTTCCCGATGGCCGACGGTACGGCTCCGGGCGTGGACATCGACGGAGACGGCGTGAAGGAGCCTTTCGACCCCACGGCTACCGACGCCACCGGCATGTTCTGGCTGAACCGTGCCCCGCGTTTCTACGACATCATCGTCTACAACGGCGCCGAGTATCCCCTGAACGGCATGCCCGAATGGTTCCAGGGCTACATGTACACCTACAAGGGAGGCGAAGACACGCACAGCCCCACCGGCACGGGATTCTACTCCTGCAAATTCTCCATCCCCGAGAAGACGGCTACCGAGGCGAAGGACCACGGCGATATGGACTGGATTGAGATGCGCTATGCCGAAGTCCTGCTGAACCTTGCCGAATGTGCCGCCGAAGTGGGAGATAAGTCGGACGAGGTCTATTCCATCCTGAAAGAGATCCGCAAGCGTGCTGGCATCACGGCCAATGCCGACGGCCTGTACGGACTGAAGGCGAACATGAACCGTCAGGAGCAGATAGACGCCGTGCTTTACGAACGCCGTATCGAACTGGCCTACGAAGGCAAACGTTTCTGGGATTTGCTTCGCCGCAAGATCTTCTCCGACATGCAGGGCTATTCGCGCTACAGGATTGAGATACAGGTGAAGGACGAATACGCCTCCATGGCACGGAAGGACTTCATCACGATGATAAAGAGTGATCCGGAGCTGATGACGAAGAATTACTTCAAGTATTTCACGACCCAGACCTGGAGAATCGACGAGACCTATCAGTGGGATGTGAAAGACAACTATTACTTCCAGGGATTGGCGCGCAAGCACTTCGAGCAGAATCCGAAGTTGCAGCAGACCATCGGTTGGGAAAGCGGTGATTTCGATCCTCTGAAGTAAGGATATCCAACTGCCAGAGATAGAGGGGGCTGCTGTCCGACAGCCCGACCCGGAAATCGAAGCCGGTACTTTTGCGACGATATGCGCAAGGGTATCGGCTTCTTCCTGTTCAAGCATCAGCTTATGTCCGTTCAGGTATCGGTTTCTTCTTATTCCGGCATCAACTTATGTCTGTTCCTGCATCAACTTATGATCATTCCTACATCCGCTTATGCCCATTCCGGTACTTGCTTATGTCCGAACAGGGGCTGGTTTCAAAATACGGTTCACGAGAACCAGTTAAAAAAGCCTAACAAAACAGCCGTTTTCCCCTCTTTTTGAGGATTTTTTTTCTCACTTTTCGGGCAGTTTCGTTTCCGTTTTCGGGTTGTTTTGCCCTCATTTCGGCTCTCCGGCCTCCTTTTTCAGACGCTCTGCCTCCACTCTGCCTCCACTCTACCTCCACTCTACCCCCAGTCAACCTCCACTAAGAAACCATTTTTAGTGGCCGATGAGTGAGCAACCCTGTTGCAACGGCAGAGCGCCCCTGCTGTTTTAACACATCGGCTTCGTATTGTTAATCGAAGTTAAACGGTACTTTTCGAGTTGCGTTATAGAAGGCAAGAAAAAATACGCCCTTCCGCCAACTGTACACAAACCCTCCGCCAACCAGACACGCCCCCTTCATCGACCGAACCCACCCCCTCCACCCACCGTCCGCCCTTCCTCTTCCCCACCTCCCGACAAGACATAGCGAAGCGAAAACTCCCCCGATTCCCCATAAAAACACCCCTCCCGTCACTTTTTTACAAGGATTTGAGACAAAATATATAATAAAAGTGCATTTTTCCCCCTTCCTTTGTAAAACGGTTAATCTGCTTTATCCGATAACGCCGCGACCATCGCCCGGCTTTATCCGATAAACGCCGAAACCATTAATCAACTTTATAGAATAAAAAAACAAGTATGAAGAACATTTATTATCTGCTACTATGCTTTCTTCTCCCTTCCTCCCTCACGGCACAGGAACCCGAAGGCAAAAGCCAGTGGATCTATCCCGATTCCAACGGAAAGTTAGTGTACAAGACCACCCAAAGAGGTGACCGCATCATGGACTTCTCCCATGCCGGCTACAAAGGCGGCGGCGTGACCCTTTCCTACGTCCCCGCCAAACTCACCGTCCACCCGCTGGGTGAAGACGAAGACTGCACCGACTACATCCAGCAAGCCATCGACATGGTGTCCGCACTGCCCCAAGACGCCGACGGCTTCCGCGGCGCCGTCCTTCTCGCCCCCGGACGCTACGTGTGCGAGCGCACGATACAGATAAAAACCGACGGCGTCGTACTGCGCGGAAGCGGCAGCGACCCCAGCGGAAGCGTCATCGTCATGCGAGGCGGAAAACACACCGCAATCGTAGTGAACAACGGCACGCGCCAACGCGCAGGCAACCGCATAGGCGACGCCTCCGACAACGAGAAAACCATCCGCGTCACCGACAAATACATCCCCGCCGGCTCCCGCCAACTGACCCTCGAAGACGCCTCCACACTATCCGTAGGAGACAACGTCGAAATACGCAAACCCGTAACCGGGAAATGGGTCAAATACCTCAAGATGAACGACCTCGTGCGCGACGGAAAGCCCCAGACCTGGATCAAGGAAGGACGACTGCTGATTGCCGAACGCACCATCGCCGCCATCGACCGTAACACAGTCACCCTCACCGTCCCCTTGGCAGACGCCTACGACGCCCGATACACCGACGGCAACACCACCCTGCGGGTAGCCAACGACGTGCAACGTCTCCGCCAATGCGGCGTGGAGAACCTCCGCATCGAATCGCCCGCACAAGCCGTCAACCACACGCAGGCACTCTACTACGCCCTGCGCATCAACGGCGAAGACTGCTGGGCGCGGGACATCAACGCCATGGAAACCATGGAAAGCATCGGCATAGGCGGACGCCGCATCACCCTGCAACAGATCAACGTCGTGCGCCGCGCCCTGCATCAAGGTGCCTCCAAACCCGCCGAGTTTGCCCCGAACGGCGGACAGATACTCGTCGACCGTTGTTCAGTAGAAGGCGACAACATCTGGTTTGTCGCCCTGGGAGCCGGCCAGACCGGTCCCATCGTCTTCCTGAACTGCGACTTCCGCGGAAACGGACGGATAGAAGGACACCAACGCTGGAGCACCGGCATGCTGTTCGACAACTGCCGCCTGCCGGAAGGAGGCATCGACTTCAAGAACCGCGGCTCCATGGGTTCGGGTCACGGCTGGGGAACAGCCTGGGCAGTGGCGTGGAACTGCGAAGCGAAGAGCTACGTCAACCAGATTCCGCCCGGCACGTGCAACTGGGTGATAGGCAGCCGAGGAGAGAGTACCCCCCTGCGCCGCCCCTTCAACCAGTCCGGCCCCACGCTTCCCGTAGGCATCTTCGACTCGCACGGCACACCCGTCGCCCCCCGCAGCCTCTACCTCGCCCAGCTCAGCGAACGCCTGGGCGAAGCCGCCCTCGATGCCATCGGCTATGGCCCAACCTTGCAGCAGCCCGCCCCCGCCTCCTTCGACTACGCCTTCCAAGGCGGCATGAGGGCATCCGCGCAACTGGCAGGCAAGGACTTCCGTGCCATCCACGAATATATGCGCGCCTTGGGTTGGGACTATTCCGAACATCCCAACATCTCCGGCAACGACCACCACGAGGGCGTGCATTGCGAAGTCGTCTTCGACCCCATGCTGCAACACTACGTCTTCCGGTTTACCAACCACGCCGGCGCCGATGCCGTAGACTATGACCGGGGCAGATTCCCCAGCGACCGCCAACGCAACGAGATGAAAAGCCAGACCAACCGCAATTGGCACCATCTGAACGGCAACTGGAACGAGTGGCAGCGTCTGGAGTGGAAATTCCGCATCCCCAAAGGCTTCCGACCCACCCCGAAGTTCTGCCACATCCACCAGCTCAAGGCGCAAGAGGGCAACAACGGCGCCCCGCTCATCACCATCAGCACCCGCAGCGATGAAGACGGCAGCAACCGCCGCGTGCAAGTCATCCACACCGGAGACACGCGCACATCGGGCAAAGGCATCCTCATCGACAACCTCCCCCTCAGCGACTTCGAAGACGAATGGATACAGGTCGTCACCGAGATGCACTACACCCACCACGGCACGTTCCGCATCAAGCTCACCCGCATCAGCGACGGCAAAGTCCTTGCCGACCAGTCGTTCGAAGATGTCGACCTCTGGCGGAAAGGCGCCACGAACATCCGCAACAAGTTCGGCATCTACCGCAGCCTGGGACGCCGGATGAACGACAAGTCCGACCGCCCCGACAACGGCCTGAAAGACGAGACTCTGCAACTGGCCGACTTCAAGGTCTACGAGGCGCAGACTAACCCGAATCCTCAACCGCATGATTAAGCACAACCTTCAATACACATGAAATCACCCCTCATCTCTCTATACATAGGGAGCATCTGCCTCATCGGCAGCTGCTCCCTCAGCGCCCAAGAAAGCTGGCAATCCCAACTCGTCACCCAAGACGCCACAGGCGCACTGACCTATCAGAAAGACAACGACGGCTTCGTCCTGCCCGACTTCAGCCATGCCGGATATCGAAACGGGAGAGACATCCCCGCAGTCGACCTGCCCGAACGTACCCTCACCCTCAGCCCCTTGGAGGACAAGGAGGCGGACAACACGCAGCAGATACAAAAGGCCATCGATGAAGTCGGCAAATACGCCCTTACGCCCGAAGGCTTCCGGGGCGTCGTCTTGCTGAAAGCCGGACGGTACAACATAGACGGCACCCTGAACCTGACGTACGACGGCGTCATCCTGCGTGGCGAAGGCAACTGCTTCTCCGACCAAGACTCCACCGTGCTCTACGGGAGAAATGCCGCCGAGAAAGCCAAGCGCCTCATCCTGATGGGAAACTCCTCTGCCCACAATTGGGGAAACGGGAAAGGCGATGCCCGAGTGAATATCGTAACAGAGAAGGTTATGCCGGGCGACTACTCCTTCCTAGTGGAAGATGCAAGCGCCTATCGGGAGGGCGACCTGATCTGCGTGAAGTATCCCACTACCACTGCCTGGCTCGAAGCCGTCTGGTACGGCGGTAATACCAAGCGTGACACCGACGAAAGCAAGAAGTGGAAGACGAAAGACATCGACATCTCCTACCATCGCTACGTCACCAAGGTGGAAGGCAACCGGATCGAACTGGACGCCCCCCTGTTCTATACCCTCGACAAGCAGTATGCCCAGGCATATATCTATAAGATTCCCAATCCGTCTACCGTCCGCCGCAACGTGGGCATCGAGAACCTGCACCTCTCCTTTGAAAGAAGCCCTGAAAACTCCACTGCCAACGTCGACCAGAATTGCATCTACATGAGTTCGTTGGAAGATTCATGGATGAAAGGCGTCTCCATGTCCGGCTTTGTCCATGCAGGCATCAAGACCACCTCCACGACGAGAAGCACCATCGAGGATTGCTACGCCATCGACCCTTCCGGCCTCTGCACCGGAGGTACGTACTACAACTTCGAGAACTATCATCGTTCGCAACTCATCCTGCTGAAGAACTGCTACGCCCGCAACGGCCGTCATCACTACATCTCCAACGGTTGTGCTTCCACCAGCGGCATTGTCATACAGAACTTCCGTTCCGAGCTTTCCCTCGCGCAGGCCGAAGGTCATCGGCTGTGGTCGCAAGGCATCCTGTTCGACAACTGGAAGGAACTGGGCACCATCAAATCGAATGCCGGAAAAATCGGCATGTACCTGCGCGATAATATGGGAAGCGGTCACGGATGGGGAGGCACGCAGAGCGTATTCTGGAACTGCGACGTGCAGAACGGTGCCATCTATCTGGACAAAGTACCCACCGGACAGAACTACGCCATCGGCTGTATCGCTAAGACCATCCGGAGGTACCGCAACAACATGAGCGAATATACCAACGGCTACATCGAAGGACAAAACCGGAAAGGTCTGCAACCCGCATCACTCTACGAAGCCCAAAGAGCGGCAAGGGGAATCACTACCGGAATAAAGTCCGTGCCTGTCCGACAGGCTGATATCCCCCATATCGTTGTAGAAGCCAATCGCATCCGGATAAAATCCCTTCAATCAGCCTCCGTATCCATCTACACGACGAACGGAACCCTGATACAGACCTTCCCATCCCCCTCCGACAATTGGACGGAAAGCATGCCCCTGAACGATGATTTCTACGTCGTCCGTGTGCAGGCAGCCGGTCGGAAGGCTTATAGCCGGAAGGTGCTGGTAAGAAATGCAGGGAAATAACAGTTTTGAGTTTTTGAGTTTTTAAGTTTGTGAGTTATTAAATTATTCTCATTAGTGGATCAACTTTAAAGCTTCAACTCGGAAACTTAAAAACTCAAGAGCTTAAAAACTTATCAACTCAAAAGTTTAAAAACTCAGAAACTCCAAAGCTTATCAACTTAAAAAATTATCAACTCAAAAAATTAAAACCTCAAGACCTCAATAGCCATGAACAAAAGATTTTTTCTGCCACTCCTGTATACACTAATATGTTATACCGTTTGTTTCGGACAGAAATTCGTACATCCCGGAATGTTGCACACAACCTCTGATCTCGAATTTATGAAATCCAAAGTCCTTGCCGGCGAATCTCCTTGGAAAGAAGCATGGACTCAACTCAAATCATCGGAAATAGCTTCACTCGATTACAAGCCGACACCCTTCAAGGTAGTATCCAACGGACCTTATAATAAACCCGACAATGGCGGAAAAGAGTTTGTACGCGATGGAGCGGCCGCCTATACAATGGCCTTGCAATGGTATGTGGAAAGAGACAAAGCCTATGCGGAAAAAGCGATTGAAATATTCAACGCTTGGGCCAATACACTTGATTCTGTTGTCAATCACAACCGCCAACTGAAAGTGGGTACGGCAGGAATCAAGTACCTCAATGCAGCCGAAATACTGAAATACACCTACAAGGGGTGGAAGACGAAAGACCGCAAGGCCTTCGAAAAGATGGTCGCCAACATCTGGTATCCGGTAATAAAGGATTGGACACCCCGTTACAATGGCAATTGGGATGCTGCCAACGGACAAACACTGATGTGTATCGGCATCTTCCTCGACCGGCGGGATATTTTTGATAGTGCCTGCCGCCAACTGACCGATGGCGATACAAATGGCTCCATCAAAAACTATTTCTATGAAAACGGACAATGCCAAGAGAGCGGACGCGACCAACAACACGTACAGATGGGCATCGCATTCCTTTCCTGTGCCGCCGAAATCGCATGGAAACAGCACGTTGACTTATATGGAGCATTCGATAACCGCCTCTACAAAGGATTCGAATATACGGCAAAATACATGTCGGGCGAAGAAGTACCTCATGTGCAGTATGTCACTTGGTTTGGAAAAAACGTTTATGGACCGGAAATCTCCCCCAATCAACGCGAAAGGATTTGCCCTGCATGGGAACGGGCTTATCATCACTATCACGACCGCAAAGGCATGGACATGCCTTACACCCGCAAAATGATTGAAAAAAGTCGCCCCGAAGGAACGGAAATCCAATCGTTCATGCCTTGGGCGTCACTGACCAGTGCCGACTTTCCGGCTGAATAAATGGAAAATGGAAAGGGGAAAAGAAGCATTTTCCATTTTCCCCTTTCCATTTAAGTAAGAATTATCTTCCCGACGTCGCCTGCAAGCGGCTATTTCCGGGATAGACCTTAATCAGTCGGACTCCGTGAGGAGCTATATCAGTCGTGAACTCCACGTCAGACGTAGCGACATCCTGTTGACGCCATAAGTCACGCACCTTCTGTTCTCCTCTCATGCCTAAGTTTTTCCAGGTCACGGTCGCTTTTGTCGGTTTCTCCCCACGATTGAACAGGCCTACTGCCATAGCACCGTCTTCCATCGGTTTGGCATAAACCACAACGGATTCATTCTCCTTAACTACAGTTCCCTGCTTGCCAAGCGGATCTTGATTGACCTCAATCACTTCGTCATTCGTAAGCAGGCTGATGGTGAAGTCATCCAGCTGCGCCATGTCACAGCCAATCAGCAAAGGAGCAGCCAATAACGCCCACAAGCTGATATGCGTATACTGCTCGTCCGCCGTCAATCGGGTATAGTGCAGACGAGGTCCCCAACCTACCATGCCTACTACCAGCATGTCCGGATCGGGCCAATGACCGGGACCAGTATAGGCCGCCCATTTGGTCTGGTTGAATCCCAGACGGCTCATGCTTTCCCAAGTATCCTTGATATCACCGGTCGTACGCCAGCAATTGGCCATCTTTTCCCATTGAGAGGCATCTCCCCAAGGAGCGCTGTTCGAAAGGCTGAATACGACATCACGCTTATGCGAGCGCAAAGCGTCCATCATCTCCTTCACGTGATATACATCGTTCGGGTTCCAGTCATATTTCAGGTAGTCCATGTCCCAGTCCATCCATTGCTGTACGTCGTTCTTTACGAAAGAATATTTTCCATGATGGTAGTTCACGCTGTGATAAGAGCCCAAATGTCCTGCATACGTACCGACCCACGGACCGGAATATATTCCTATCTTCAGTCCCATAGCATGCACCTCGTCCGCCAATGCCTTCATATCCGGAAACTTGCTGTTGGTCATAACTCCTTGGTGTTTTCCTCCGCGCAGCCCTTGCCAACCGTCATCAATGTTGATGTATTGCCAACCGTGATTGATCAATCCTTTTTCCACCATCGCTTTTGCAGAACTGAATGGTCCACAGCAAAACTCATAGGCCGGACACCGGTAGCCGGAATCGTATAAAGGAAATGGGAACCGGGACGGACACCGAACACTTTTGCTCCATTGATACGGGGGGTATCAGGCGCTTTTGGGGTCAAAATATACTTTGATAATGTGTCAGGAACGGCAGTAGTTTGTCCGCAAACCATGTTAGCAGTTCCCGACAGCCCCATGGCTACAAATAGAATAAGGATTTTGCTTTTCATTTCTTCTTTTGGTTTTTCATTTGTTTTTTCTTAATGATAATACTACTGGTGCGATAAAAATCGCGTTAGTTTAGAAATCATCAAATAAAGAGAGTTCTTTGACATTTTGGTCTGAATTGGTTGATGAGTCTTGCTTGGTTATAAGCTGTCGCAATTCGATACGTTCCAACGCAGAAATTCTAATCAAGG